>ERZ773229.689-NODE-689-length-27819-cov-4.673066_pt1 | contig 27819 bp, 26 predicted proteins | sample MGYA00580992_ERZ773229 | MGnify/ENA primary metagenome ERZ773229 (study PRJEB29015, sample SAMEA2737795) | human gut metagenome | biome: human gut; feature: human-associated habitat; material: faeces | place: China | collected 2012 ... | reverse complement strand
GCACGGCGCAGATGTGGGAGAAGCACCCCTCCTGCAGCGCGGCGATCTTTTCAATGTCGCGCTCGGCTGCGGTGTTCGCGCCGTAGTGGAGGATGTAGTGTTCGGTCTCAAACGTTTGCATGGGTCACCTCCAAAACGAATTTGATATGAAATAAGGCCAAATCCATTCTGTGTAAAACAATATGGGTTCTCAGGCGATTTCAAGCATTTTCTGATGCGGGTATTGTGTGATTTGAAGCATGGGCGGATTTTCCAGCAGGTCATTATAGTCGTTCTGCCATCCCATTACTATAAAAGGAAGAAGTATGGTTTTACTGGCATTCTGCTGTAACGAAAAGGAAAGGCCCGGCATATGTGGATTGGAAATAGCGAAACAAATATTATCGATTGATAATATGTAGTTTTTTCCCACTAGGTTATATAGTAATAAAGCTATGCCTTTTTCATTGGTATAAGGATTGTCTGTGTTTGTTACGGTTATTTCTACGGCATACACATAATCGGAATAAGGTCCCAGTTCAGACAGACGATTGCCCGCATTATACCGATCAAGAAACTCTTTGGCGGTCACCAATTCCGAACTCAACACTTGCACAGAGTACCCGTCCATATCTTCAAACTCATAGTCAAAGTAGTCATTTTCAATGGGCACTATCTCGCCAAGTGGATAGACGATTTTCTGAGGCAAGTCCAGATCTGCGTTGATGGAATACACTCGCGCTGCCCATCCCAAAACAAGAAGGGAGATAACCACCGGCAATATAAATTTTTTCATTTCATACCTCAAAATGGCTTATACAAATGTTCTGTTATTTTCCCTTGCTCCAGAAGAAAGATTTCATCGGAGACGTCTTGAAGTACAGGAAGATCATGGCAGGCAAGAATTATAATTGCGCCACGCTCTCTTTCTTTTGCAATAATTGTTTTCACCAAAGAGACCCCGCTGCTATCCAACGAGTTAGTGGGTTCATCGAGAATGAGAATATCCGGCTTTTCCATGATAGCAGCTGCTATACCGAGTCGTTGCTTCATTCCCAAAGAGAATTTTTTATATTTTCGCTTATCCAGCGGATCTAATCCTACAGAAGTAATTGCTTCGTGTATTTCCTCTCGGGTGATTATATTTTTAATAGAAGCAAGCATTTCCAGGTTTTCATATCCGGTATAGCTATCTAAAAATGCGGGATTCTCTAACAGAAGACCTACACTCTGCGGGAATGTGATTTCTTTTCCCAACCGTTTTCCGTCGATTATGATCTCCCCTTTTGTCGGATAGATCAGTCCGCAAATCAGCCGCATCAGCATGGTTTTCCCGGAGCCGTTGATTCCCTGAAAACCATATACATTCCCTGATACAAGTTTCATAGATATGCTGTTTATTATGGGGACGCCGTAAATGCTTTTTGACACTTCATTTACCACGATTTCGCTCAATATATTCACCTCTTTAGTCTCTATTGATCAAGTCATAGGAATTGAAAATTAATGCGCCCAATAGTATCAGGAAAAGGACGAAGGAAACTGCATAAACATAGCCGGTATCTACGTTTACACCGTTTGACATAAACAATTCAGTTCGGATAGGCATGGCATAATTGCATAAGAGCACCGGCGAGAATAGATACACCGAAATGATTGCTATTACGGCCATTGCTAAAAAACTAAGTGTTGGTTTGATAAACAAAGAAAGAGTCATCTGGCATAGACACAAGGAAAATGAAACAACAACAGGCAACAGCAAAGCAAGCAGGGAGATTTGTATTTCGCCAATTGCCGTACCGGTGGAAAAGGTCTGAAAAAGCTTGCAAATTATGTCTGCATGTAAAACAAGAGAAAGATCCGCCTTCGTCACTAGGCAGGCAATGCACACTGTCACCCAGAGGACTGTATGAAAAAGGAGTGTTCCGAAAAAGCACCACAAGGTTTTTGATAGCCACCACAGGCGGCGACTTCCGCTGCGTGTTAGAATCTGAATGCCAAATGTTTGCATGTCTTTGTAAGCATAACTTGACATGAAAAACAGCAGGGATATGAGCCAAATCATCCACCTTGCAGGAAATTGAAACGGCTCTGCAGGATTGGGAATATACTGCGCCATACCACCGTATATGTACATAATATGGTCCGCATATGTCGGGATCACATTGGACGCGGATGATTCAGCAAGTGCTAACGGATAAAACGTCCGGTTAAAATCGACAAACGAAATAAGCGCTATTATAAAAGGAGCAAGTATAAGTCCAACGTTTTTGCAAATACCATTCCTAACATCGAAATGTATAAGTTTAGTAAAGTTCATTTCCTTTTCCTTTTATAACGGTTGGAACAAAGGTAAGCACGAAAAGGATCAGCGCTTCTGCAACGATAACATTCCATCCGGCGTCATAGCGTGCTGCGGCAGGATGCAAAAAGTAAATGGGAGAAAATTCGGTGTACCGTATAAGATTGCTCGTATAAACAATCGAGACACCGGCAAAGTTCAATCCCAAAAGCAGAAAAAACGGTAATAAGACAACAACAACACGATTCTTATAAATGGTTGAAATGGAATAGGACAGGCATGCAATCAGTCCGCAAAAGAGAAAATCAATAGCTAAATAGAGCAGCACATAAACCTCCGGATATGTGTAGTACAGTTCCGACATAAGGGAGGCCCCATTTACGGCATACCAGATGAGATAGGAAGGATCCGGGCATACTGCGGGAACAAACATGGCTGTCAGCAAAAAGTTAAAGAGCAAAGGAATGACCATTGTCAAACCGCCGGAAAGGAATACGGCGCAGTATTTGGCGAAATAGTATGGAAATTTTCCAGTTTTGAGTACCATACACCTTGTGTAACCGATGCGGTGCTCGTTACAAAAAGACCAACCATAGGGTATTGCTACCAAAAGAGGGAATATAAAAAAATATACGGATGACCCTAAAGTATGGGTTTCCCCGCCCACCCAATGATTGTATAGGGTGTTCATGGCTGCATGGGGGTTTCGATGTTGGAAAACCTCAGAAAAACCATTTACAACTTGTATACCACGATAGTAGCTTTTTACTTGAGGTATCAGACTGCATAACGTGACTATACAGCCAACCGCGATCGCTATAACAAACAGTCGGTTTCTTATTGCCTTCCTGCACTCAAGGTATAGTGTCCTTTTAAACATACAAATCTCCTTAAGCCGGAAATAAAGCTAAATACTGCCTTAGCGTTTCTATCCGGGAATTGAAAATTAAAAATAACGAGCTTTTATCATACTTCGTCAAATCGACATACCACCCGACCTTCACCGACAGGCTTTCGCCGACGGGCAATGTGTAATGATAGTACTCGCTGGAATATTCTCCCGATCTTGGGCCGGCGTTTGAAAAATATGCGGGATAGGCCAATGGATAAAACGAGCGCACGGAGAGATCCGTCTGGCTCGGCTCGCAATAGGTAAGCTCAAGGCTCGATATATTCAGCTCCTGCGGCATTTCATTATTGCGGATTGTGATATCCACAAGCAGGAACTGAACTTCCGAACGCAAGTTCCCGTTTTCATCCGTAAATCGATAATCTATGTATTCTTCCATCTTAGACGAATCAATGCCAGCAGCGACAGATGAATCGAATATTTCTGCATTGGTGACAATATACGTCATGGCGTTTTCCACGAGATCGCCCTTAAGAACACCGGCAGCGGATATTTCTTCACCAAATGCTCGAACGGCTCCATCCTGAATGTTGTATTCCGGTGCCGCAAAAGTGTCCTCCGTGATTTCGCTTACACCGACTTCATCCGGTTCTTCTGCTGCAAATTGCGGTTTGTCCATAGAATTTGCAGCCTCCGCTTCCGAGTCTTTCTCGCTGAAGCCGGGCCTGTTTTCCTGCGGCTCACCGCTTGCCCCGCAGGACGGCAGGAGTGTCAGTACGCAAATAAGGATCAAAATGTAAATCGTTTTTTTCATTGAAATTTCCTCGCAAAGAAAACATCTATTTTTAAGACAGGTGGGTATAAACCCACCTGTGTTGTGCGGGGTATTAGTTATTAGCCATAAGTAGCGTCAGGGTAAGACCCCGTTGAGTCAGGGCTCCACCAACCACTCAGCCACGTCGTTTCGCCATTAACAGAGCAGGAAAGATTCAGACTCGCCTTCGAATATCCGGCTTCATTGATTATGGAGCGGACAAGATAACGACCAGGAGGAACCACAGCGCGACTGTACCCGTTCCAGCCAGTATGACCAGCATTGTACAAGGGATTGGTCGGCGTAGTATCATCGGTAACCCCGTTGGCATAGCAAGTGATGTTTACAGATGTTTCGTTCTTAATGAAAATCGGGGACGAGTCCGTTTTTGCGCGAACGGGAGTATTTGCTCCAGTATAGTAGGAGATATACTCCGTAGGCAGGGTCGTGTCTGTCGTATTAGCAGCAAGCGCAGGAACTGCCAAGGCTGCCAGCACTACAGCTACCAACAGGAAGGAAAGCACTTTTTTCATTTTTTCTCCTTTCATTACGTCGTGGTTGACAAGTACTCGTGATAACTTCCGGAAAGTCATCTTGATTTCTTTTTAAAGGTTTTTTCCGTATATTTCAAGTAGTCTTGCGCCAAATGACATAATGGCTACATTTTATACAAGGTGAACCATTGATATGAGGAGAGAGCAGGAGCTTCTTCCGACGCCTGGCGCCGCGTTTCTTCGACGAGCCATATTAATTAACAAGTGGAAAATACCGCTCGATAGGGGCCATCCTGTTCGCACCCAAGCGGCTTTCCTATAAGCTATTGCGGATATGGAAATGAGTGCTTGATGGTGTAAAGTGCAAAAGGGATAGATTAATTCGCTTTGTTCGTGTATAATGATATTATATGGTTTGACTGTTCCATCTATCTATTGCTGTAATGACCCAATAGAGTGAACAAAGCAAAGGAGAAACGCTATGCCAAATTTAGAAACGGTTCGAGAGCTTCTGGAGGCCAAAGAAGGCGAGCACGTTCAATTCAAAGAAGCAAAAAATCGGTTTGACTTTGGGGATGCGGCAAAGTGCTGCTGTGCTTTGGCAAACAATGGCGGCGGCAAACTGGTATTTGGCATCACAGACAAAAGACCCCGCAGCGTAGTCGGAAGTGCGGCTTTTGACCAGCCGGAGCGTACCCGCATGGGCTTGATCGAGAAGCTGAAAATCAATGTTGATTTCCAGATATTCAACGAGGGTGGTCGAGTTCTGGTCTTCGATGTGAAGAGCCGTCCAATCGGCTTGCCGGTACAATACGATGGTGTAGCGTGGATTTACGAGGGCGATACGCTCAAGCCTATGCCAGAGAGTATGCGCCGCAGTATCTACGAAGAAACCGGTAGTGATTTTTCCGGTATGATCTGCGCTGGAGCTACGATCGAAGATTTGGATGAGGCTGCCATTGAAAGCTTTCGCGCTAAATGGATCGAAAAGAGCGGGAAAAAGCAACTCGACACGCTTTCAAAGGAGCAACTTCTCCATGACTGCGGAGCAATCACGGATGACGGCGTAACATATGCAGCTTTGATTCTGTTCGGGAAGAACGCGGCGATCGTCAAGTATTTGCCACAGGCGGAGATCATTTTTGAGTACAGATCTTCTGAAGCGTCGGGCCCGGCCAACCAAAGAGAAGAGTTTAAGGTCGGCTTTTTTGCGTGCTATGATCGCGTGTGGGAGCTTGTCAATCTGCGGAACGACAAACAGCACTATCAGGAAGGTTTCTTCGTATTTGACATTGCGACCTTCAACGAGCGTGTTGTTCGAGAGGCAATTCTGAACGCGGTGAGTCATAGAAACTACCAATTCGGCGGCAGCATATTTGTCCGTCAGTTCCGCGACAGATTGGTTGTCGAAAGTCCAGGCGGTCTTCCCTTAGGCATTACGATTGACAACATACTGGACCGCCAACTCCCACGCAATCGCCGCATTGCGGAAATCCTCTCTCTGTGCGGCATGGTGGAGCGTTCTGGGCAGGGGATGAACCTGATGTTTGAACTGAGCGTACAGGAGGCAAAACCGCTTCCCGACTTCACCGGAACGGATGACTTCTGCGTCAGCGTCACGCTAAATGGACTGATTATCGACAAGGCGATGCTGTCCGTAATTAACCGAATTAACGAAGCTACCATGGAATCTATGTCCACCGAAGACTTTCTTACGATCAACGCGCTGTACCATGATCGTCCGCTGAGCGAGAAAATGCAGTCCAGGTTGAACCGATTGATCGAAATGGGCATTGTCGAACACATCGGTCGTAAAAAGTATGTTCTTGCAAGGAGCCTCTATGCGGCAACAGGAAAATCCGGTGTGTATACAAGGCATGTTGGCTTGGATCGAAATACCAACAAGGAGTTATTGCTAAAGCATATCCGCGAACATAACGAGGTTGGTACTTCTTTCAAAGAGTTGCAGCAAGTTTTACCGAGTCACAGTCGCAATCAAATACAGGTGTTGATGAGAGAGCTTAAAGAAGCAGGAAAAGTGATTTGCAAAGGTAAGACTAGTGCCGCAAAGTGGTTCATCGTCAAGTAGCTTGCGAACGGTTCGGAGCAGGTTTTGCGTTCAAGTTGCAACCAACTTAAAACCAACTTACGACCATTTTGCGACTAGGTCAGCAAAGCATTTGCCGATCGGTTGTAATTGCAAGCAAAGCAAGGTTGGCAAAAATACCGATTATATCAATAAGCTTAAGATTAAAGTTGGTGCTCAGATGGCATTGCCGCAGGCCGACCTACAATTGGAAGCTCGGGAACGGGATGTCCATCAAGAATCATATTGTTTCCTTAAATAAAACGGTATCCTAAGATACACATATCGCATTCATAGAGATGGCCTTGGGCACAGCTACCGTTGGCAGGTCTGGCGCAAAGCCCCAATGTCTTCCGGCGTTTGGCGCTGAGGCTCCTTGTTTTGTGATATTAAACAGGACAGCCGCCCGATAGAGAACATTTGTGTTCTCTATCGGGCGGCTGTCTTATTAACCGTTGCAAATATGGAAACGAGCACTTGATGTTATTATGGCGGGAAACCGGTAGATTAATTCGTTTCTTTCGTGTATAATGACATATAGACCGCGTCGGCTGTTGCTGCCGAAGCCCAAATCTTTATGCAAGAAACTACATTTTTTAATGTGATGCTTTCGCAGAGATTGATTAGCATACCAATCTCAAAAAATGGGAGGAGAATGATTGTGGGAACGATTTTTATTGCAGGTTCTTACGGGGTTGGTAAAAGCACTTTGTGCGATAAACTTTCAAAAGCTTTGGGCCTGCCAACTTACTCTGCCGGAGATTTAATCAGCAGCATCAACGGCGAGCAGTACGGCGCGAATAAAGCGGTTCAGAATAAAGAGACAAATCAAGATATCCTTGCTATCGAGGTCAGTAAAAAATTGGCTCAGCATCCCACAATACTCCTTGCTGGGCATTTTTGTATTTTCGATCGTCTGAATGGTGTTGACAAATTGCCCTGGAGTGTGTTCACAAAATTAGTATTAGATCAGATACTCTTATTAGAAGCTGATCCATATCGGATTTTGTCTAATTTGAGCGTTAGAGACAAAAAGGAATATCAATTCGAACATATTCAATTACTTCTTAGCGCGGAAAGGCAAATGGCTCAAGAGGTCGCCAAACAATGTAGTTGTTGTTTGCACATTCACCAGATGTCTTTTGATGATTCTGACCTGCAAAAGTGTATGAGGATGCTAGCTTTAGAAGGAGTATCTGCATGAGGATTCTTTTAGATACAAATATTATAATCCATCGTGAGAACAAAAGAGTTTCCAACTATAGCATAGGGCATCTCTTCCGCTGGATAGACAAACTTAAATACGATAAAGTCATCCATCCATACACCGTATCTGAAATACAAAAATACAGAGACCCTGAAACACAGGAAACCATCTCGGTTAAATTAGAGTCTTATGATGTAATTAAAACAGTTCGTCAACCGGATGCTGCGTTTTTAAGTAAAATTGGGCAACCCGAGAAGAATGAAAATGACCACATCGATAACTGCTTGCTTTATGAGGTATATCTTGGCAGAGTAGACGTTCTTATCACAGAAGATCGCAAATTGCGGAACAAAGCAGATCGTCTGGGCCTTTCAAATTGCGTCTTTTCAATTAACGGTTTTATCACCAAAGTATCCACAGAAAATCCAGACTTAATAGAATATAAAGCGCTCGCCGTAGAAAAAGTCTATTTTGGGAATGTTGATAGCACAGATAATTTTTTTGACAGTTTTCGGAGTTCATATGTTGGATTTGATCAGTGGTTCGCTCGTAAGTGTGACGAAGAAGCATATATCTGCCGCGCGGACAACAACAGAATACTGGGCTTTTTGTATTTAAAAACAGAGGGTGTTTCGGAAAACTACTCGGATATTGAGCCGCCCTTTCTTCCAAAGCGGAGATTGAAAGTAGGAACTTTCAAAGTTGAATCAACCGGGTTTCGTTTAGGCGAACGGTTTATCAAGATTATTTTTGATAATGCGCAACAGCGAAATGTCGATGAAATCTATGTGACTTTGTATACAGACCGCGGTGAACTTGTTGCCTTAGAAGAACTGCTGTATCGCTGGGGGTTTGTTTACTATGGAGTCAAGCGCAATGGAGAAAGAACCGAAAAAGTTTTAGTTAAATCTCTCCACAAACTGATTGAAGGGGCTACTCCTAAGCTGAATTACCCTAATATCTCCTATTTGTGCAATAAGTTTATTTTACCGATTCTACCACAATACCATACAACGCTTCTGCCTGATTCACAACTAAATAGTGAGAATCGGATAGATTTTCTTGGCCGAGAGCCGCATAGGTATGCACTTCAAAAAGTATATATTTCATGGGCATCCACTAACGGTGCAAAGCCGGGTGATCTGATTCTCTTTTATCGCATGGGGCGCCGCGGGGAAAACAAGAAATACAAGTCTGTTGTATCAACCGTCGCGATAGTCGACGAAATCATCGAAGACATTGGTAGCGAAGAGGATCTTTTATCCCTGTGTCAAAACAGAAGCGTCTTTAGCGTTGATGAGTTAAAATTTTTCTGGAGGAAGTATCAGTATAATCTAAAAATTCTGAAATTCATTTTTGTAAAGAGTTTGTCTAAAAGACTTACTCTTGGTTACTTGTGGGATCATAATATTATCACCGCTCCGGGTGGACCGCGTCCATTTACCCCTATAACCGATGAGCAGTTTGACATGATTATAAAAGATTCAGAAACAGAAATTACTTATGTAGAAAAATAAAGAGGAATACATTTTGAGAGCATTGCTTTTATCGATTAAGCCAGAATATGTAGATAAAATATTAAAGGGAACAAAAAAATTTGAGTACCGCAAACGATTGGCGAAGGAGGATGTATCAGTTATATATATTTATAGCACAGCACCTTCAATGAAAGTCGTTGCTTCAGTTCATATAGATGGCCGTCTATCCGCTCCCCCCTCTACATTATGGGAGCGAACGAAAAAAGCAGCGGGTATTAGTCGCGCCAAATACCGAGAATACTTTCACAATTGTGAAACGGCTTATGCCTATATATTAGGCCAAGTAGATCTGTTTGAACCCGAAAAAGATTTATCGGAATTAGGAGTTGAGTCGGCTCCACAATCATTTGCTTACATTGAAATAGAATGAATCTTTTACGAAAGGCCAACTTACGTTCGTAAGAAGAAGCCAGCAACACGCCAAAAGCGAACAACAGACTTTTTGTTTCCTTATTATTAGCATGTAGAGCATAAGAAAAGGCCGTTTCCAACGCTCACGGAGCTTTTACGCCATACCTGATATCGCTTGTATAGCGACAGCACTGAGTGCAATTGTTGTTAACGTTGCCGTCAACTGTATGCTCAAACGTATTCGTGAAAGTTTTCCTTGTCCCCCAAAGAAAAAACTAATTTATTCCAGCTTCTGACACAGGAGCTTTCCCTTGCATGATATTATTGAATATGAAAAGCCGCCGGGTAAGGGGCTCTGCGCCCCACCCAGGCGGCTTCCTTATCTTATTGAAAGTAGAGAATGAAGAAACTACTCAGTCGTATGCAATGCAGCTTTCATGTGATCCAACGCCAAATGTAACGGAACGAATCCCTGGTTTTCATTATTATCGTCTTCTTCGGTGGAAGCAATCCCACCTTTTAGAATACCTATTGCTTCATTTGATGCGTTTAAAACAATTCCTCCGCTTGCTCCATGCACAACTCGTCCGCTTATCGTAAAGAAATGAGCGCCCAAAAACGGTTTTTCACTTGTAATGTAGCAGCGCTGCATGTACTGAGAATTTCCCTTTTGGTGATTAGGGTAGCCAATAATAGTGACTTCATCCCCGATTTTTAACTTTCTGCTATCTCCAAGTTTAAAAGTTAGCTCTTCGACGATTGAAGACGGTGCCTTATATATTGCATAGTCTATTTTTTCATCAGAAGATACTTTGTTACAGCTACCAATTACGCCTATACCCGGTGAAGATTCATCATAAGAGTCAACTTGGAAGACGTTATAAAAATCTCCACTCTCTGTTACATGGGCGCTTGTAATAAGCCCTATGCCGGATAGGTAAAAACCACTACCTTGGATAATTTTGTCTTCGTCGCGATGTTCTAAGATAAGGACACTATTTTTAATGGTATTATTAAAACGATGAAACTCAGAAACGTCAAATATGTCTTCCCTGAAAAGGGTGTTGAATTTCTGGGCAAAAGATAAGTAAGTTGGATTTTTTGCTCCCCTTACATGCTTAATATAACAGATTTTCCCAATAAGAACGCGTTTGAACCAGTTGACCACCACGTCCTCAGAATCAGAAGCATCAACGACATTACAAATTTCGTGGTTTTTACAAAGCCCTTTTTTCACATAAGTCTTTGCAGCGGCAGGAATCCCAAACTTTTCGCAGCTATGAAAAATTGCCCGTAACTGTTTTACATAGCTTCGGCGCAAGTTTGGAAACTCGTTAACTGTTAACCCGGTGACTTCTTGTCGGCATGTATAAGAACGTAATGCAACTTTTTTAGCATTTACTTCAAATGAATGTTTTTTAAGTGTTGAAGCCAGTTTTTCGCCAATGATCACTTCGCCGTCTTCTATGTATACTATTGATTTGTCAAATGAAGATTTATGGGTTGAAAAAGTAATATCGTCAGCATACCGTGTATAGACGCATTTTGTGCTTTTTGCAAGTCGCATCAAGGCGTTGTCCAAAGGAACACAGATCATATTGGTGATGACAGGGGAAGATGGGGCCCCTTGTGGCAAATAACCATTATAGCAGGCAATTTGTGCTATTGTTGTGGCGGCTTCATCAGGTAGGTTGTATGGCGCATTCATCAGCATACCGCGGACACGCCCAAAATGAATCTGTGAGAAAAAGTCTTTTAAATCAATGTTGAAAACGAGCGATTTCTTAACATGCTGCGCCGCATTTCCAATGTTACTCTTTTCGGTAATAAATCCATATGCGCATACCTTCGGTTCGTAGACAGCAGACAAGACGTCAGCTAACTTGCGTTGTATCATCTTCAGCCTTTTCTCAGGTGCTGCGATTTCGCGAGTTGCCCCATCCTTTTTGGGGACTTTGAAGGTATGGTACATGTTTTCTGGGCGTATTTTATAAAGAAAATACCTCAGACTTCTCTCTGAGATACCCAAAATAGAGGCAACATCGTCTCTTGTCTTTAATTGAAAGAAGGCTTCTTTTATACTTTCTCTGTCCATAAACAACTCCTACAAGGAAAAACACAGGGAAATTCAACCTTCTGACTGAATGTAATATTATCTTATACAAGATGTAGACGGAAATGTGTATGAGAGGAATATGCTCATAACATTAAACTATTACGTTGCTGTATCGCTAACGAAAAACAATTTCCCTGTGTTTTTCAATTGAATTATAACAGAAGTTGTGTCAAAGATAAATATTTTTGATTGTCAGAAAATATATTTGTGCAATTATACAATAAAAAGCTTATATTGAATATATAGCTCGCGGAAGTCAAGACCGCTGACTATGTCAGCGGCCTTGAATTTTAGTATGCAGGCAAACCGCACCCGAAGATGCAGGTATCGCCTATATAGTAACGCCCTCGGGCGCAGTCGTCATTGACGTTGCCTTCGATGGTGTACACCATGCCGTTCTCGCATTTTTCAACGATGCCCACATGATCCGGATACCCGTCCGGCTCCCAGTCGAAAAAGATAATGTCGCCGGGGCTCGGCTCGGCAGAGCCGTCCGCCCATCCGGCATTATTCTTGAACCAGTTCGCACCCCAGACACAGTTCTCAAACTTTGGAATGGCTCCGGCGTCGATCAACCCAGCCTGATCCGCACACCAACTCACAAACATGGCGCACCATTCCGCGCGCTCGCTCAGCCCCCACCAGCTCCAGTAAGGCTCGCCGCCCACATTGCCGACCTGGGCCAGAGCTATCTCCACAATGGCTTGATTACCCTCCGCGGTAAAGGCACGTCCGAACGGATAGTAGCGCAGCACATGCGCCGGATACTGCTTGTCGCCGTATCCGCTCCAGCCGAGCTGCGCGGCCATGTAGTTGGAAAACTCAATCGCTGCGATGGCCGAATATCCACCGTAGTTCTCCCGCGCCCAAGGGATAAACCCATTGCCGAAATTGTAGCCCTGCAGCGCCAGCTTGATGTTTTCCATATCGACAGGGCTTTCCACGTCGGCCTGCCGCAAACTGTCCGCAATGGTCTGGACACCTACATCGATGGAATACTCCGGATCGGTGATGGCATTGGGCGTTCGTGGGTAACGGGTGTTATACCCGCTTTCGGACGCCTGCATGGGATCAAACCCCTGACCGCCGCTCTCCTGCATCATGATCGCTTTGATCAGCTCGACGTATTCTCCTATGCCGTATTGATTGGCATACACGCGGATGATGGGTGTATAGGCTTCCACCTCCGCGCTTACCGGCACATGCGAGGTACGTCCGCTTTCGCTTCCGAAGAGCGAGAGGGCAGCGCCGAGCAGTACAACAACTAGGACAATGGTGATGGCAATCCAACTCCCCGCGAGGATCGCGTTGACGGTCGCCTTCGTCGCGGCGAGGATTGCCCGGATCGCTTTTGAGGCCGCGGCAGCAGCCTTTTTCACGACCTCGACAGAGTTTCTCGCCGCAGCCTTCGCCCGCCGCGCGGACGTGTTTGCCGTCTTGACCGTAACGCCGGGATTGGCACGAATAGTACGCGCTGTCCGCCGGACCGTTCGGACAGACCGCTCAACGGGTTTTACCGCCCGGTCGGCGGTTTTTATTGACCGAGTCCGCTTTTCCCGTACAGACGGTTTTATTGTCTCGCCGCTGTTTCTCTGAGTACGGAGCGACATGCGCTTGTGTTCTTCTCGTTTGAACCGCGCCCCAGCCGTTTCCGGCTGGGGCATTTCTGTAAATGTGGACGTTCGCCTATCAGAAAAAGGCCTCGTGTGGGATCGTGCAGACTGCTGAACAGCTTTCCGCCCCTGCTTATCAAACTCCTGCGCTGTACGGGATGCAGCGGTTTCTGCAAGGCTGGTCACCTTATCCGCCGCGTATTTCTCCGGACTGTCCTCCGTAGGAGAAGCGCCGCGCTGCGCCTCGTCCTTTGTTCGGATAAAAGCATCCCTCATGCGCTCGGCAGCCACGGCGGACTTGTCTATGGCCTTTATCGTCCCTGTAACGGCATCGCGTGTCTTGATGTCAGCCATCGCGTCCCACTCCGAACACACCCTCGCCGGGCCGCGTTGTCATCAGCTTGTAGAGCTCTGTGTCCTTCGGGAACCGGTTGATAAACGGAACCAACGCCCGGCCATAGCGGATCAGGCCGCAGCCGGCATCCGCGTTGGTGACATAGCTTATCTGCTCGTTGGAGATGTTCAGGAGCTTTGCCAACTTCTCCCGGTCCTTCGCCGCCTGATTGAGCATAACCACGAACTCGGAGTTGGACACCATCGTGCTGGCCTGCACAGAGTCCAGCAGATACTCCACGTTCTGCGTAATGGCGGTGGGGAAAGCGTTGCGCTTGCGGAACTGCCGCCAGGCCGAGGCAAAGAAGTTGCCGCTCTGCTCATTTTCAAATACCACATGGAATTCATCGATGAAGACATGCGTGCGCCGGCCGCGCTGCCAGTTGAGCGTGACGCGGTTGAGCATTGTGTCCGTAATAACCAGCAGCCCCGCGGGCTTGAGCTGCTCGCCGAGATCGTGGATGTTGAATACCACCACACGCTTATCCAGATCTACATTCCCCGCGTGCCCGAAAATATCCAGAGAGCCGGTGGTATAGAGCTCCAGCGAAAGCGCAATGTCCTGCGCCTTTGCTTCCGGCTGCACCAGCAGCTTCTCGCGCAGCGCCGAGAGCGTTGGGATGATGCCGGTTTCTGCTGCCTCCTGATAGAGCTGCGCCGTGCAGCGGTCAATGATGGATTTGTGCTGCGGGCCAACGCCGCTCTTGTCAATCTGCTCAACCAGCGACATGATAAACTGTGACTTATCCACAATGGAGTTCTTTTCGCCATAGCCCTCTACCATGTACATGGCGTTGAGCCGGTGTTTGCCGCCCGCGGCTACATGAATGACGGTGCCGATGTCGTTACCCATCGCCTCTACCAGCGGGGCAAACTCGCCTTCGGGATCGCAGATCAGAATATCGTCGTCCGTGTTGAGCATAAGGAAAGTAATTAGCTCCTTTACCGAGAACGATTTGCCGGAGCCAGGCACGCCGAGGACAAACGCCGACTGGTTCAGCAGCGTTTCCTTATTGCACATAATGAGGTTGTGGGAGATGGCATTCTCGCCGAAGTAGATGCCGCCCTTGTCCATGATCTCCTGCACCTTGAAGGGGATGAACACAGCAAGGCTCTCCGTCGTCAGCGTCCGGAAGGCGTCAATGCGCCGCGTTCCGATGGGCAGCACCGTATTAAGCCCGTCATACTGCTGGTACTTCAGCACGGCAAGCTGACACATATGCTTGCGGGCAATGGCAAGGACGGTCTCGGTGTCGCTGTCGAGCTGCTCCTGCGTTTCCGCGGTGAGAACCATAGTGAGGACGCACAGCATCATGCGTTGGTCGCGGGTGGTGAGATCGTCCAGAAACTCCTTGGCCTCCCGGCGCTGGAGTTCCATGTCATAGGGGATCACGGCGGAAAAGTTGTTATTGGCGTTCTGACGGCGCTGCCAGTTGGTGATGTTCGTCTCCACGCCAAGCAAGCGGTTTTCCACCTCGCGTACCGCCTCGTCGGTGGGGACGGGGACAATATCAATAGAGAGCATCATGTTCCGGCTCAGATCCGTCAGCTCCGTCACCAGACAGTCCTTGATATAGGAAGCGTAGTCCTTGAGATACAGCACCCGGCAGAAGCGTTTGCCGAGCTTTAGGCGGTCCGATGTCTTTTCTATACTGTCCGGGCAGATGTAATCCCGGAAGTCGTGTCCCTTCTGCATCATGTCCTTCGCGTTAAAGTGAAAGTCCACCTCTTCGCCGACGCGGTAAAAGTCGTGCAGGACGCGCAGGCGTTCGGTGACATCCAGCTCTGTACACTTGGCGCCGAGGGCGGCGAAGTGGGAGCAGAGATCTGCGCCGGTGCGGGCAAAGTAGGAACGAGCCTCTTCTATGTCCTTTTTGAGCACCGTGACGGTGATGTACTTCTCCTGAATGATGCCGTTGCCCTCCATTGCCTTATCCAGCAGCATCCGGTTGTATTCCCGGCGGTAGATGTCCCGTGTGTCCCCGCGCAGCGGCATGAGGATGTTCTTCTCAAAGTTGACCCAGTTCAGGCGGCGGTTGTTGATTGTGATCTTTGCGGTAGCCCCGGCATCCAGACTGTTCAGCAGCTCGGAATACTGGAGAAACATGGACTCCTTATCTGCGCGGCTGGCGACGAGGTAGTTGATGTCCGTGAAGCGGTACATCTTGGAATACTTGCTGCCGACGAGGAAAATGCCGTCCGGCCAGATGCGCCGGATGGGGATCACGTCCTGTACACGGCGCGGGACACGGTATTTCTCTTTGTCCTGCTGGAGAAGATTACTGAGGGTCTTTATCATGCCGTTTATAAACCTCTCTTTCATGAGCTTCTATGACGCCTTTCAGCGCCTCGTAATACAGGTTGGTTGGCTGCACCCGGAGGTGCGCCGGCTCCAGAATCTCCGAGCGAAACCACACCCGGAGAAACCGCCCGGCGCTCATGCCGTGGTAGCTGAAGAAGCCCAGCGCACCGAACGGAGCTGCAGCCAGAATGACGATCCAGCTCAGTGTTTCGAGGCCTACATACGGGCGGAGCAGAAAGTACAGCGCCACAGCGACACCGATGGCCAGCAAAGAAAAAACGAACTGCCGCATGGACAGTCCGAAAAACATGGATTCCGTATAGTTTCGGATTTCACGGTTGATCTTGACTTCCAAAGAGATACCTCCTTCGTTTGGGTATAAGAAAACCGTCTCCCGAGTGGGGGACGGTTGAATGGTTTATAGGGAACTTTTTGACGAGGAATGCGGCAAAAAATTCCCTATATTATAGAAACGGTTTGCGCCATTACAGCCCCATCATCTCCCGTACAATCCGGTCGGACATCTTCACAGAGCCGACCAGGATGAGCATGTTGAAGATGAGTTCCCCAATATAGCTCCACACCATCGTTACGGCCGCAGCGTCGGTCTTGACGGTGGGCGGCGATGCGGCGAAGTGGGAAAAGATGACGCACGAGAGCACAATGATCGCGCCCTCCAGACACACGGCGGCGTAGCTTTTGAGAAAGCTTCGGCCCACATTCTGGCTCGGTTCCCCGGCAAAGGACGAGAGCGGAATGGGCGCAATGGCCGAATAGAGATACAGCTTAAAAAAGCGCCCGTATACCGTCATGATCATCACAAAAGAGAGCACCGTGATGAACAGCCCGCCGATCAGTGCCACCGCCCACAGGGGGATGCTCTCAAAGAAGCCGCAGTCTTCCACGGCGGTTATGATCTCCTGCGGCAGAACGGTTTCCTGCGCGGCGCCGAGACCGGCGGAGCCCATGATCGTGGAGATCGCGCCCTGCACGATGCGGAAAAGCGCTATCATCAGCTCCAGTCCGTAGGTAACAGCGCCTTTGGCCAGAGCGAACCGGATGAAGAGCTTCAGCGCGGTTTCCGGCCGCCGGGTCTCCGCAAAGGAGCCGCAGGTTTTCATCACGCCCACGACGAAGAACAACACAAGCAGCGCCAGCCCAATGGCCTGCACTGCGCCGTGGATGCCGACGATCACATTCCAGATCGCGCCGCCTTTAAATTCCTCCGGCGACTGCGTGAGGAGCTGCCAGATTTCCGCCAGCTTCTCGTTCCATGTCTCCAGAGCATTTTCGAGATTTTGTACGACCCAGTTATCACTCACACTCATTCCTCCTTTCCGACAAATCGGGGCAGGTCGTGTTGCCGCCCGCCCCGTGCGCCGTAGGGTTCATCTGCTGTCCCGGTCAGGCGAACTGCGGATCACGCCATACACATCATCCACAAAGTACCGTCCGACAAAGGGGCTATAAATGGCGTGGCATTTCACGCCGTTGTATTCGGCAAGATAGTCGTTGTCTCCGATGCGTTTCAGGATCGTGGCCTCACCGAGCACATGCCGTTCACCCTCTTTCAGAGAGTGGATATAACATTCGCACTTTTCCCTCGGCAGCCCCTCGTTCATCCGACGATCAGATCAAGGATTTCCTTGGTGAAGGTAATCACAATGCCGCCCGCCAGCGTCAGGAAACCGTTGGAGCGCTGGCTTGGATCGTGACTCTGGAAGGACATGCCGACCTGCACAACGCCCCAGCCCAGAATAATCAGCCCCACCGCGCGGATCAGGCCGAAGATGAAGTCCGAGAGATTGTTGACAACGGCGATAGGATCGTCGGCGGCGAAGGCCGCGGCGGATAACGCTGTAATCAGCGCCACGGTGATAACAAGGGTACAGTAGGCACGAAAGCTCTTCTTGGCTACATTCGGGGTCTCAATCTTATTCTTGGTTTTCTTGTTCACGCTGTTTTTCCTCCATTTTCTTTTGCAGTAATTCTTCGAGTTCTTCTTCACAGAAGAAGAGGTACTCGTCCTCGCTTACCGGCTCTGCACCGGCCTTTTTCAGCAGGCCCTCGTCAATGGACAGGGCCGCAATGCTGATGCTGTCTTCGCCGTGTCGGTAGGGCTCGGCCCCGCCGTCCGTGGTAAGCGCAATGTTCGAATGCTTCAGGATATCGAACTTGAGATCCTCCACCGGCCGCTCGCCACGGATAAAAAGAAGCGCATACCGGTTATCCAGCATGCGCACCTCGTCCGGCGTCATCAGCTCACGGCCTGCCAGCTGCCAGTTGGTGGAGTAGCTGCCGTTCCGGCCTTTGGATTGTCCGTATGAGTTGGTATCGATTGTTTCTTTCCCGAGCAGCTTGGACACATACTCATGTGTGGACTGCTCATTTCCGCCGAGATAAAGAAATTCGTCGCAGTTGCCGACGATCGACTCCCATTGCTTTTCAAACAGCGCCTTTAATTGCGCCAGATTCTGGATGATGATTGATACCGAGATTTCGCGGGAGCGCATGGTGGAGAGCAGCTTGTCAAATTCATCGGGCAGCGCGACGTTTGCAAACTCGTCCATCAAGAAGTGGACGTGTACCGGCAGCCGGCCGCCATGGATAACGTCCGCCTGATAATAGAGCTGCTGGAACAGCTGAGTATAAAGCATCCCCACGAGGAAGCTGAAAGAGCTGTCATTGTCCGGGATTATGGCAAAGACCGCCGTTTTCTTCTCGCCGATACTCCACAGCTCCAGTTCATCGTTCTGTGTGATGCTGGCAAGACTCTCCAGATTAAACTTCTCCAAGCGGGAGATCAGGGTAATCTGGATGGATTTCAGGGTTTTGCCGCTGCCGGAGTGATAGCTCCGGTAATACTTCAAGGCGATATGCTCCGGATTCCGCATTTCCAGCCGTTCAAAGAGAATATCCAGCGCGGACTTGTATGTCTCGTCGTCCTCCCGGACTTCCCCGGCGCGGATCATCTCCATGACCATCGGGAAGTTCTGCTCCTCCGGCGGGGCCTCGTAGTGCAGGTAGAAGATGAGCGCCAATAGAAGCATGGTCGCCGCCTGATCCCAGAACGGGTCCTGGCTCTGCGAGCCCTTCGGTGTGGTGTTCTTGAAGAGGTTCGTCACCAGACGCTGGATATCGTTGTCGCTGCGCAGATACACAAACGGGTTGTAGCAATGGCTCTTCTCCATATTGATGAGATCCAGCACCTTAATGTCGTACCCCTTGGCCGAGAGGAGGTTTCCGGTATCACGCAGAAGCTCACCCTTCGGGTCAAGCACAACATAGCTGGAATTTGCCTGACACAGGTTCGGTTTGGCAAAGAACCTCGTCTTACCCGCGCCGGAGCCGCCGCAGACCAGGGTATTAAGATTGCGCCGGTGTCTGCGGCCGTCCAGACCGACGGAGACATTCTGGGTGAGGATCTTGTTTTGCGTCGGGACTTTGTCTGCGTACTTCCTGTTTACCTGCGCCGGAGAGCCCCATTGGGCGGAGCCGTGCTCCTCCCGCCGCCGGTAATTGCGCTGGGTGGAGAGATACATTCCAATAGCGAGTCCGTAACACAGCAGCAAAATGAGAACTGTTTTCAGGCTGTCCTCGCAGAGCGTGATATAAAATGGGCAGCTCATCGCCGCCCCAAAGTTTCGGATCAGCCCGGGGAGACCATCCTCCATGAACGGCGCAATCCGTAACGCCAGCCACACGACGGGAATCGTGCCGAGGCAGTATAGGAGGATGTTCTGTTTCGAGAATTTATCGTGCCGCACGGTCTGCCTTCTTTCGTTCTTTCTGCGGCGCAGCGTCGATGATCTTCAGAAGCAGGGCATCCACATCCTCCGTGGGCTTCTCTTCACGGAGCAGCTCATTGCGGAAATCCGTAAGAGCTCCGACCAGCAGCCGCTGCTCGAAACAGTCCATCGTCACGACCACCTTGTCTTCGGCCATCACAGGGTCACCTCCTTGTCGTCCTTCTTCTTAACGCGAACGGGGATGTGCAAATTCTCTCTGTCGGCCTCCGGCAGTCTCTGCATCTGCCCGCGGCGGATTTCCCGCAGTTCCTCCCGCACGGAGGGGCGGGAGCCTCGTTCAGAGCCGCCCTCGCCGCCGCGGAAATCTCTGCTCCCGGAGGAACGCTCGGACGGACGGGACTTCGCCGTCCGGGCCGTGGTAGGGTTTGTGTTTTCCGCTTGTTCTGCCGTGGGGTTGGGCTGCTCAGCGGCTACCGCCTCCAGAAACTGATTCAGCTTTTTATCCGCTGTCTGCGTCCGCTCTGGCGTGGAAATGTCATCACCGCCTTTTGCCTTGTCCTCGCGGGACTGCTGGATCTCCGTTTTCACCGATGCCATGTCCACCGTGGCCAGGCCGAAGCGTTCAAAGATGCGGTTGATCTTCCCGGCATCCTCCGCCCGGACCATGATGTCGGTAAGACCGTCCGCGGCGTTGTTGTCCTTCAGCACACAGTAGAGAACGCCGTACTTCTTGGCCTCCTCGCAGAATTTTCGCAACTCGCCGTCCCGGACGGCGAACACCTTCAGCTCCTTGCCGCTTTTCAGCATATTAGTCAGGCGAATCTTGCCGCGAGTCTTCTTCTGATCCCGCAGAACTGCATACAGCAAAACGGCCAGCCGCTCGGCCGCCTTGCCGCTGATTTTAGCGGCGACTTCCACGCCATTGAGGCTCATCCTCACGACCTGTTCCGCCGCTTCTCCCGAATAGTTCATCTTCCTGCTCCTTTCGTTCGTTTTGCAGCGCGTCCAGCTGCGCCTGAATCTCTTCGGCCCGCTGCCGGACGCTTTCACAGATTTTCAGAGATTCCTGTAGTTTCCTGATTTCCCCGGAGGTTACCGCGATCTGCTGTTTCACCTCCTCGACCGCAGGCTCGTCTCCGGTGCGGATCGTCCGCTTCAGCTTGTTCCGGAGGTCAACTCGCTCCGCCGTCAAGGTGGTTATCTTGCCGCTGGCATGCCCCTGATACTTGTCCAGATCCGCGTAAGTCTCGATTTGGTTTTCCGCCAGAAACCGTGTTTGCTCGTCCAGCCGATCCAGCTTCCGCAGGTCCTGCCGCATAGCGGCGGAAAACCTCGGCGCAGAATCTGGAAAATGGACGAGAATGTGCAGCTCGTAGCAGTAATAGTAATAAAGCGCCGCGATCCCTTTTGCTTTGGTGTGGGAAGGATGCTCCGTGCGGTATTTCCGGTACCGCCGCTGCTCGTCCTTTGGGAATGGCTCCTGCCGGCGGATGCGCTCTAAAATGCGGCTTTCGATGGCGTCCAGCGTATACTCTTCGCCCAGCCGGTCGAAACGGTAGAACCGCGCTGAGCCCTGCGGCCGCAGAGAGGGGCGCTGCAGCGCCTTGCCGGATTCCGCGGTGAGCTTCAGCTCGTAGCCCATATTCGCCAGCGTTTGGAAAAACTCAGCCGTCGTCAGGGAAGCCGCGATGGCGCGGTCGATATCGGCGCGGATGAGGCTGCGGTTGGTGGGCTTGCCGTTTTTCTCCGCAGACCATGCACTGTAGTTTTCGCGTCTGCCCTCTGGGCGGCGAACGACCGAGAGACCGTATTCCCGGCATAACCGGTCCGATACCTCACGCATCCGGGCGTAGTCTTCGTTGGAGCGGTAGAATTTCCTGCCGTCCACGAAGGAGACCGTGTTGATAACGAAATGCGAATGGATGTGGGACTCCTTATCCACATGCGTTGCCACCAGCACCTGATACCGCTCGCCCCACAGCTCCTCGGCCAGCCGGATGCCGATGCGGTGCGCCTGCTCCGGCGTGACCTCACCCTCCCGAAACGACTGATAGCCGTGATAAGCGATCGTCCCATCTTCCTTGCGGAACCGCTTTTTCACGGCTATCATTTCGCTGCGGGCCGTCTCGGCGGTGCAGTTTACGCCGGTGACCAGCTGCCTTCGATTGGTCGCGGCCTCGCGGCCGGCGTAGGCGATCACGTCCTCCAGCGCCTCCCGGTTGGCGTCCGCAGCGGACGGGATCGTCTCGGGGTTTGTTGTCTTGTCCGGATTCTCGGCATAGAGGAGCACCTTGCCGATGTAGCCGCGGACACGCCACAGGGATGTTACTGCCATGAACCGTACATCACCTCCAATAATTCATGGATCGTCTTTTTCAGCCGGTCAACGTTCTCCCAGTAGGCTACCGTGTCGATAAAGCCCTTGGCGTTGGCGACGAGGCCAATCTGGTTGATGTTGTTATTGATCTGCTGGAGATTGCGGAGCACCGCGACGAGGTCCATAGACGGCATCTCTTTTATGACGCTGTGCTCAATCAGCGCACGGAGATACTTCTCCCGGGACCAGCCGGATCGCGCCACATCCCGGCGCAGCCGCTCCATTTCCTGCTCATTGAGCCGCAGGTCGATTTTGATGTTTCTTCTGGCCATGCTGCCTCCTTTCGTCTGGCAATAAGGGTTTGGGGTTACCCCAACAAGCCAATGTGCCGTCAAAGCACGATGCTTGCTAAGAAAATGCCGCAGGCATTTTCCTTGAGGCCTCCCCGGCTGGAAACAAAAAAGCAGCCCGCGGACGGCAGACTGCAAAGAGATGCTATTTCGTTATCCCATTTGACTTCGACAAATTTTTTGGTATAATTGGGATAACATAAGATCACGGAGGTGTTCTCATGGATGAAATGAACATAACCGAGCATATCGTAGAACTCGAACGGGAAATCGCTGCCTTGCCGCCTGGCTCAATCACCCCCAAGAAGATTCGCGGGAAAGACTACTTCTACCATCGCTATAGTCAAAACGGGAAGCGAATTGAAAACTATATCGATGCTGATCAGGTGGACGCTTTGCGTATTCAAATCCAAAGACGTAAAGAGCTGGAAGCGGAACTGAAACAGCTGAAGCGTTCTGTCCCCATAAAACACACAAGTCGAAAAAAACGGACGACGCACAAATTCAGAACTTATGTCCGAGTCGGTGAACAGCTCTCCAACTGGGCGGCACCAGTGCAAAAGTACAAGCAGCGGGAATGCTATTCGGCGCTCTACAATTTTGTTTTTGGTGAGCAGCAGGATAAGGTGTTCATCTTATATGGCCTCCGCAGAACAGGGAAAACGACGATGCTCCGGCAGCTCGTTCTCAACATGACGGATACGCAGCTGAACCACACCGCATTTATCCAGATTAGCACGCGGGATTCTCTATCCGCAGTAAATGCTGACCTGAAATATCTGGAGCAGCAAGGGTATCGGTATGTGTTTCTGGACGAGGTCACGCTGATGGACGATTTTATCGAAGGGGCGGCACTTTTCTCCGATATCTATGCCAGCAGCGGCATGAAAATCGTCTTGTCTGGAACCGACTCTCTCGGCTTTGTCTTTACCGAGCACGAGCAACTGTATGACCGCTGTGTGATGTTGCATACCACTTTCATTTCCTACCGGGAATTTGAAAATGTGCTGGGAATAAAAGGGATCGATACCTTTATTCGCTACGGCGGAACGATGAGCATGGGTGGCGTTCATTACAACACGGATTCACCTTTCGCTACCAAAGAAAACACAGATGAGTATATTGACAGCGCTATTGCCCAAAATATCCAGCATTCCTTGAAGTATTATCAGAACGGCGGGCATTTCCGCTTGCTCTACGACCTCTACCAAAACGGCGAACTCACCAGCGCCATCAACCGAGTAGTAGAAGATCTGAACCATCGCTTTACCAGAGAAGTTCTGACCAGAACCTTCAAGTCCAGCACACTATCGGGGACAGCGAGCAATCTTCTGCGAGACCGTACTGCACCTATGGATCTCATGGAGCATATCGATCAGGATTTTGTGCTATCCTCCATCAAGGGCATGCTAGACATTCTGGAGAAAGAAGAGCAGACCGTAGATGTGGATGACAGCCATGCCGCTCAGATCAAGGAGTACCTGACCTTGTTGGATCTGGTTATGGAAATCGATCTGCTACACTTCCCCAACACGAACACGGACAAAAAGAAAATTGTTCTGACACAGCCTGGCATGCGTTATGCCCAGACAGAAGCCCTTGTGCGATCGCTGCTGGCTGATCAGAAGTTCAACATGCTTTCCGCCGTGGAGCGATCCCGCGTTCTGGAGCGCGTGATGGGAACAATACAGGGACGTATGATGGAAGATCAGGTCCTGCTGGAAACTAAGCTGGCGCATCCGGACAAACAGGTTTTCCAGCTTCAATTTGCTGTTGGCGAATTCGATATGGTCATCTCTGATCCACAGGCGCTTACCTGTGAGCTCTATGAAATCAAATATAGCAAGGGGATTTTCCCGCAGCAGTATCAGCATCTGATAGATCACGAGAAATGTGCCCAGACAGAGCATCGTTTCGGGACGATCACCGGTAGATTTGTAATCTATCGCGGGGATGCTGCTGAGTCGGATGGCATCCGATATCTGAACGTGGAAGACTATCTCAAATCCATCGGCTAATGACCAATGGGGCATCTGCTTTGGCAGGTGCCCGTTTCCGTCTACTCATCGCTCTTGGTCTCTCGGTGGAATATATGGCACGGCCTTAATGTCGCCATCAATCCGGAAGAACCGTTCCGGGTATTTGAACTGCTCCGTATAACGCCGGAGCTGTTCGGGAGAGAGACTGCCGAAATTTTCGCCGCTGCAGTCGCAGACAAAGAAGGTTCCGGCAATGATGTCCAGCATCTCTCCGCGATCCGGATCGGCATAGACCGCCCGATTCAGAGGGAGACCGTTGATCTTGCCCTCCTCATTGCATACGATGCAGACAGGTTCTTCAAAGGGATAATAGGCTTCGATATACCCGCCCACGGTTTTCTGATAGCTCTCCAAGGATGCCTCGATGGTGGCCGTTCTTGCCAACTTTCCGGGCTCACACAGCACAGCCTTGATCTTCTCCTCTTTCAATGTTTCGGTCAGATCCGGGTCAAAGGCTATTTCCTTAAAGCCGATAGAATCGCAAAAGTAGAAAGTAGATTTGCCCTCACTTACAACCTCAACCACATCCGAAACCGAAAGCGATCTGCCGCGGTACCCGTTGGGATGGTCGATGTTAAACATCTGATACACCTCTTCAAGGTTTCCGCAGCTCACTTCACCCTCAAATATCTTGTCATAAATTGCGCTGTTAATCGCAGCAGAACCCTGAAAGCGTTCCAGCTTCTCATAGTTCATGAAAGCCACATTGTCATTGTCGCGATCCATATTGACCTGATATATTGCAATATTCATGTGCGTTCCGGTTCCTTTCGTTTTCTCATATGCCCTATACGAGCACGCAATTCATCGTTAACATCTTTTCCGCAGGGCGGCGGCTCGTCGTAGACCTGATACTTGCCTTGCAGACCGGACGTAATTCCTTTCGCCGCACAGCGGCCAACGGCGTCATTATCCAAATGAAGACGGATTTGGCAAACGGACGGGTGCTCATTGAGAAATTGGGTCAAAGCGACCGGAACAACCCCTTCTCGTTTTGTCTGAAACACACCGGCTAAAGACAAGAGAGTTTCGACTTTCCAGTCGCGCCCTTCCAGCAACTCCAGCGTCGCAAAGCTCAACAGGTCAATGGCAGACTCAAACACATGGACATGATCTGTATCCGGATTTCCATTCAGAGAGAAGGAAAAGTGCTTGTCGCTTCCGGTTAGTTCTCCTTTGTAGTTTCCAACCGTACCGCGAAGAGCGCCGTATCTTGCCTTGCCGCCTTTGTCGTACCCAATAAATACCGCATTGTGATAATCTGCCGACTCAAAAAGCAACTTGTTGTCGATGCAGTACCGAATAATAACGGGATGGACACCCCGACTCGTCAGATACCGCTCTACTATGTCTGTTGTCTTAGACAGCTTTGGCAGCAGGAGCCCCGCGGTCTTTCGTTCTCTCTGACAACAGAAAATGGGCGGCTTTTCTGCCGCCCGTCCGAGTATTGTTTCCACCGCCTGCGGGAAAGAAAATCCTTTTACCTTGATGAGATAATCCAACGCCGATCTGCCTCCGATACCCTGTGAAAACCAGCACCACTTTCCGTTGCTGATTCGCAGAGAATCATGCTCTTTGGTGCAATAGGTGTCGCCCGACACATGTACGAGCTCCTGCGGTTCATAATTGCGAAGAAAAGTTAAAAGATCCATTTTCTTCGCTTCTAGAATATCCTCTGCAGCGATATAGCTCATAGGGGATTACCTCGTTTCATGCAGGAGCGTCAGCGAATCGGATCTGACTAATGTATTGGCACGGCTCTCGATGATGTCGCGGACATGATCCATATAGCCGAATTCGCTCTTTTCAAAATCCGCATATACATCCGCGAGTGGGCTGGGGGATTTCAACAGGGCTTTGCATTGCTTATTTGACAAGTCAAATTCCTCCAGCGCCAGCACAATATCCTCCCGAACCGTGTACTCGTAGCAGTGGTTCAGAATTTCATTGGGCGGCTGGAAAAGCAGCCACTCCCGATACTTCTCCTGTTCTGCGAACACCTTCTTATATAAAGCGGTGTTCAGTTCTTCGTTTGTCATTTGGTTTCCTCCTTCATAAAGATTTAGCCGCCGATGAGGGAATCACCGGCGGCTATGTAGCATTCAATTGAGAAGTTGAACATATTTTTAGCCAAGTTCTCAACGGAAGTGAACTTTGACAGAAAGAAAGACCGTCCACTTTTTCAATGAACGGTCGAATCAGGTTGTATTTCCATTCCTCTAAGAAAGCATCTACTTTTCTTCTCAAATACATCTGAATCACTCTCCAGCATGAGTTTTCTGCTTCATCATGCACAAAACATAAGCGATTGTAAATCCGATCTGCACATTTCATGAGCGAATTTAAGCTGCTCTGTACACATTTTTAAGATATTCAGCCGCCTTAGTTTATGATAGCCGCAAGGTTTTGATTCCCTGCGGCTATCATTGGTTATTTCATGATTTTCAGCAACAGCGCATTGACATCTTCGGTCGGTTTGCCCTGCGCGACCAGCTTGTTTCGGAACCCCAGGAGCGCATATTTAGCGAGCCGGAGTTCTTCCGGATTTAACTCAACAATTCGCTTATCATTTTTGCGTCTGAACATATCAGGCACCTCCATCCTCTGATCTGGCTTCATTGCAGCGGCGGAAATGCCGTATTGCAAATGGGCGAATGATTTCATCGCTCCCTGTCATCGCTGGAGCGGCTCGATTCTTCATCGGCTTGCTCACCGTCAACGATCTCGTTCTCTCTTTTGTCGAGATTGAGCATTGCATTCAGTTCATTTAGCCGTGCCGATTTGGTTTTCAGTTCTTCCTCCTGGGGGAATGACTTCTGTACCTCGGCCTTTGCATTTTCGAGCTGAACCCAAGCCCAGCCGTTTGCTCTCTTGGGCCGCCGCTACCATCTCGAAGGTCTTCCCAGCCCCCACTACATGGGCAAGCAGGGTGTTGCCGCCGTAGAGGATATGGGCAATGGCATTGACCTGATGCGGCCTCAGCGTGATCTCCGGATTGATTCCCACGAAATTCAGGTGGCTGCCGTCATACTCGCGGGGGCGAATGCTGTTGAACTTGAGAATGGGCAGCACCACCTATATCATCGGCGTTCATTTCAGCGCAGAGAGCAAGGACACCTTGGAGGACAAGATGAAGCGGCTGATGCGTGATGATGTGAAAGCGGATAATTTCTAAGCCGAAAATCGTATGCAGCACTTCTGTTTTCTATCTTGACAGGAACAACCCGAAGGGTATAATAATTATGCATCTTTTTCATGAAGACCACTTTACCTACGAATTGCCAAATGGTTGGTGTTCAGAAGACAGCGGTGAAAATCT
>ERZ773229.676-NODE-676-length-28199-cov-41.164404_pt1 | contig 28199 bp, 32 predicted proteins | sample MGYA00580992_ERZ773229 | MGnify/ENA primary metagenome ERZ773229 (study PRJEB29015, sample SAMEA2737795) | human gut metagenome | biome: human gut; feature: human-associated habitat; material: faeces | place: China | collected 2012 ... | reverse complement strand
GTATCTATCGCTTTTTGTATATAGAAATGGTGTCACATCAATTGTAACACTACAACTCTTTTTTACTGAATAGAATGTGAGTTATAGAAAATAAATCAAATATATGATATAATTAAAGATAGATGTAATTTTACTTTATAAGAATGAAATGGAGGAAATAATATGGAAAAAGTAAATGCTAAAGATTTTTTAGGAAAGGAAGTATCTGTTGAAATTGATAGACCACTTGGAACGAGACATCCTAAACATGAATTTATGTATATGTTAAATTATGGATTTATACCTAATACAATAAGTGGTGATGGAGAAGAATTAGATGCTTATTTAGTTGGCGAATTTGAACCAGTAGGAAAAAGTGGTGGCAAAGTAATTGCTATTATACATCGTACAAATGATGATGATGATAAACTAATAGTTTCAAAAGATGGTAACGAATATTCAGATGATGCTATTAGAGCTTTAACTGAATTTCAAGAAAAGTATTTTGAATCAGTTATAATTAGATAAATTTCAAGTAAGGGGGATTTATATGGAAAAATTAGAATTTGAAAGAGAACGAGTAAAATTAGAACAAACTATAGCTATAGTTAAACAAATTTCACAAGATGAAAACCTAGATTTAAAAAGATTATATAATGATTTTGTAGGGGATAGGGAAGAATTATGGAGAATAGCAGATAGAAAAAACTTCATATAAGTAATTTAGAAGTAGCACAAGATAAACCATATTTTGCAAGAATAGATTTCGTTGCTGAAGAAGATGAAAAAACAAGTACAATTTATATTGGTAAAAATGGAGTGATGAAAGATACTGATATCATTGTTACTGATTGGAGAGCTCCTATTAGTTCACTTTATTATGATGCAGAAGTCGGTAAATGTGGATTTGAAGCACCTAATGGAAGAGTCAATGGTGAAATGTTATTAAAAAGACAATATGAAATTGAAAACGGTGAATTACAGGAATATTTTGATGTTGATTTAGTTTCAAATGATGGTTTATTACAAAAATATTTAAATGATAATAATGATGTTAGATTAAAAAGTATAGTTTCTACAATACAAAAAGAGCAAAATGATGTTATAAGGAAAAATTTATCTGATAATATCATAATACAAGGTGTTGCAGGTTCAGGAAAAACAACTGTTGCATTACATAGAATTGCTTATCTTGTATATAACTATATTAATAGCATTAAGCAAAACCAATATTTAGTAATTGTCCAAATCCAGTGTTCTTAAAATATATTAAATTAGTATTACCAGAATTAGATGTTGATGGTGCTGAACAATGTACTTATGAAATGTTTGCTAAAAAATATATTGATGAAGATATAAATATAAATATAAATCCATCAAATAAAAAGGCTGTTTCTAATATTTTAGAAAAACTAAAAATGATATAGATAAATTTAAGTGTTCAATGGAATATAAGGATATGTTAGATAGGTTCTTAGCACTATATTTTTATAGCATTACATCAAAACCTTTAATGTTAGGTGACTTCCAAGTATTATCTAGCGAAGAAATAGCGAATGCATTTAAAACAACTGAAAATAGTTATTCGAATAATCTATCTAATAGGATATAACTTACAATTGATAGATTGTGTAGACTTATAGAAGATAAACAAAGTGAATTAATTTCTAAATATGGTGATTATTCTTTTGAACTTTTTAAGACGGCTGTTAATAATGAAGAAGAGAAAAAAATGAGAAATATGTTTTCAAAAGATAGAATTGAAATATCAAAAAATTGTAGAAGTTCATTAAGAAAATATTTTAATAAATCAAAATTTAATGCTACTAAGTTATATAAATTATTTTTGAGTACATTTTCTGATTTTGATATATATGAATATCCTTATTTAAATGAACTTAAGAAAGAAACTATGAAAAACATAAAATCTAATTCTTATGATTTTGAAGACTTAGCCTCTTTGATATATATCAAATGAGTAATTTCTCCTGATAAAGATTATGAAAAAATTAGACATGTTGTAATAGATGAAGCACAAGATTTAGGAGAGTTTAATTTTTTATTCATAAAAGTACATTGCCATCACAACATTTAGTATTTTTGGTGATTTAGTACAATCTATTTATGATTATAGAGGTATAAACAGTTGGGAAGATGTAAATAACTCAATGTTTAAGAATAATGGTAATATTATTAACTTTAATAAAGGTTATAGGACTACAGTTGAAATTATGAATGTGGCTGATGATGTAGCTGAAAGCATTGGTCTTGGCAGATCTGATTTAGTTGTTAGACATGGTGAGGAAGTAAATATTTCTGAAACGGAAGAAGAAAAGAATATTCCAGAATTTATTGCTAAAAAGATAATTGAGTATAAAGAAAAGGGATATAAGACTATTGCGGTAATAAGTAAAACAGATTTACTTTCTAATTATATAAATGATGATTTATCTGCTTTAGGAATTAATATTCCAAATGTTTCTGAAAATGATGATTTAAGTGATGAAAAATTTAGAATATGTACAATTTCAAATCAACTTGAAAAGGACTTGAGTTTGATGCTGTAATTATTAATAATGCAAATGAAAATATATATTCATCATCAAATCCATTAGATATGAAATTGTTATATGTTGCGGTAACAAGAGCACTTCATGAATTAGATATTGTTTATACTGGTGAAGTATCTAAGCCTTTAGAGAATCATTTAAAAAACATTCAAAAGCAATTAATTAGAAAAAAATAATTAATATTTTATTGTAAAATATATTAATTTCTAGGTAGCATTTAGGTAGCAAAATTACTAAAATTTAATTTTATGCTTTAAATTTTAGTAAATAACATCATTTAAAAGTGGTAAAAAATAAATAAAAACTAATTTAAAAATGGTAAAAGGGTAGATAATCTTAATGCCCTCTGAAGAGAGCATTTAACCGTGCTCTCATTTTTTATGTCCATTTTATAAGGGTTTGCGAGGCATCAATATTGCTAAAATAATTTTAGGTACAATTTAGGTACAAAAAAATTGAGTTTTAAAATAGTTCATTGAGGAAAAATGCCTAAAGTGGCAAAAATATGAAATCATTATATTTTTTATTTTTGCATTGATACGGATACAATTAGTTTTGTCCGTATGATTGTAAAATGTATTATACCGCAAACGGTATGATATAAATGAAATAAGATCATGATATAATACATTATGAGGAGATGACTTATGGAAAAGAAAGAAGAAATAATAAGTAATAAAATAAAATGTAAAAAATGTGGAGATGTCATAGAATCAAAAAGTACTAATGATCTAAAAAGATGTTCTTGTGGTGCTGTTGCTGTTGATGGTGGGAAAGAATATTTAAAAAGACTTAGCAATGAAAAAGATTATGAAGAATTATCTATAAAAGTAAAAAAATAATAGTAAAAAATTTACATCTGTATAAAAAAATTTAATAAAATGTTGACTTTTTCAACATTTTTGCATATAATAATAATGAATTTATACGTTGGGGTGATGTATATGAAGGAGTTAAATTATAAAAAAATAGGAGAAAGACTAAGAAAACTAAGAAAATATATGGGACTTACACAAGAACAAGTCGCTGAAATATTAAGTGTAGGTAGAGATGCGATATTAAGAATTGAAAAAGGGGATCGCAAAATTGATTTACAAGAATTAATGAATTTTTCAAAATTATATAATATAAGCATGGATGAATTAACTATGGAAGAACATACTATAAATAGTAGTGATGTTGTTTTTGCAAGGGGTTTTAATGAATTAAGTGAAAAGGATAAAAAAGAGATTATTAGTTTAATCGAATATAAAAATATTTTAAAGTCACAAAATAAGGATGACTAATATGACACCAGAAGAATTAGCAAAAAATGAATTAGAAAAATTAAGAAAAAGTGGCGAATTAACTTTTCCAATAGATCCATTTAAAATCCTCCACGATGCTGGTATATATGTTGTATTAAAAGATTTTGAAAACTTAGACGGTATTATCATTAATGATGAAGATAATTGTACGATTGTAGGAATTAATTCAAATAACGGTTGGCAAAGACAAAGATTTACTGCGGCTCATGAATACTGTCACTTTATAAAAGATTTGAACAAAGAAATAGGAACAACTGATTATATAGAATGTTTAAAGAAGTCAAATAAAAAAATTGAAAAATATGCAAATGACTTTGCAGGTTATTTGCTTATGCCTACTGATGAATTAAAACTTGTATGTGAACAATATAAAAACAAGGATGGATTTATTGATTTTGACAGTATTACAATTATAGCTGAATATTTTGGCGTCAGTTTTTATTCTTGCTTGAATAGAATTGCTTATGGGCTAAACTTAATAGATGGTGATATATCTTCTGAATCATTAAAGCAAAGAATGAGAGAATATGGCGTATCAGCAAAAAGGCAAGAACTAATAGAAAACAAAATTGATAGCACATTATTATCTAATATTGTAAGTTCAATGAGCTTTGTAATGGCTGATATTAATAAATATACTGGGCAAAATTTTTTACAAAATTATATTTATAATGATAACAAACTTGAAGGTGTTGTAATTGATAGAAAACAACTAAACTATATATTAGCAGATTTAAATTTTAATGGTGTTGATAGTCAATTTTTTGAAAATGATAGAGAAGAAATAGTGATGACACTTGGTAATTTGGAATTGCAACAATATGTAATAAATACAAAAGATGACATTTCATTAAGAAATTGTGGTCAATTACATTCATTATTATTTAAATATGTTCCATATCCTGATGATAATGGAAATTTTAGAGATGGTACAGCATTATTAAAAAGAGGAACTATACAACCAGTTCCATATTATGAAATAAATGATAGAATTAATGAACTTGATAAAGAATTACAGTTTTTTATGAAAAATATAGATCAATATGAAATAGGAAAGTATATTGAACAAGTTGCATATTTTACATATAAATTTATTGTAATTCATCCGTTTAGAGATGGTAATGGACGTATATCAAGAGCTATAATGAATTGGCTTTTGAGTAAGAAGAAAATACCACCAATTTATATTGATCAAAAATGTAGAAAAGAATACTATGATGCATTATCAAAAATAGATTTGGAAGAAGATCCAGTTCCATTTATTATGTTTATTGAAAAAAGAATAATTCATACAATGATTGAACTGCATAGATATTTATTTGTTGATGAAATAGACGAAGAAGAAATAAATGAGGAGGCTGAAGTTAATGGAAATTAATAAGTGGCCTAGAAATAATTATAAAGGTCCAGGTGGAGGAATGTATAAAGGCCCAGGCGGCGGATTATATACAGGTCCAGGCGGAGGTGCTTATGCTGGCCCGGGTGGTGGAATGTATAAAGGCCCAGGCGGCGGATTATATACAGGTCCGGGCGGTGGACTATACACAGGCCCAGGCGGCGGATTATATAAAGGCCCAGGTGGCGGATTATATACAGGTCCGGGTGGCGGATTATACACAGGTCCAGGTGGCGGATTATATACAGGTCCAAGTGGTGGGGCATATAATGGCCCAGGTGAACCATATATGAGTAATATTCCACCATGGCCAGTATTTGTTAAAGAATTAGAAAAAAGAGGCTATAAAAAAGAAGCAGATTTAATTAGAAAATATCATAAATGTGATTAAAAAAAACAGCTTAGTCATCTTCTAAGCTATCTATAACAGAAACAACAGAGTCGAGGGCAGTACTAAACATATGTGAATATGTATTTAGTGTTTCCTCGCTTTTTGTGTGCCCTAAATATTTTGCTACTAATGTAACATTAGCACCATTATTAATAAGTAATGATGCACATGAATGCCTAAAGTCATGGATCCTAATAACTTTTAATCCAGCAAGTGTAGATAGTTTAGTTCTTCTTAGATATATATTAGAATCAGCTATAGGTTTAGCATCAGAAACCACAAAGAAGTCATCATTAAATCCGTAATACTCTTTTTTATCCTGTTCATAAAGCATTTTAAGGTCATTTAACAAGACTTTAGTAATAGGAACTATTCTTCTACTATCTCTTGTCTTAGTATCCGAAAATTCAAACTTTACACAGTTATTTCTCTGTGTTATTTGTTTATTAACAGATAACACTTTTTTATCAAAATAAATATCTTTCCAAGTAAGGCCTTTTAATTCACCTTTACGAAGTCCACAGTAATATAATATTTCAAATACACATTTCCATCTTAGATCTTCTTCGTAAGAAACAAACTTTTTAAATTAATCATAAGTATAATAAGCCATTTCTTTTCTTCGTTCATTAGGATCTTGGAACTTTGTCATTTTATTATACACTGCTTGAAAGTTTAAGTTATGCCATTTAACACCGAAGTTTAAAATAGATTTAAGAAAATTATAAATATCATTTTTATATCTAATTAATCATGATTATTGATGCAATTCGATAATTTCTTGTATGAATTGGTTGTAAAATATCAAATTCTGTCGAATTGTATGTTATAATTTTATATGAGAGATATCTTGGGAGGTACTGTTATGATTGATAATTTAGTTTATATGATGCAGACAACTACAGTTGAGCAACTTAAGTCAGAAATAGATAAAAATACATTTGTTGATAAAAAATTGAAAGATTTTGATAAAGGCAAAGAAATAGTTGATAATTTACTTGAATTAAATAAAACTAATGTAGATGATTCAGTTAAGTATGCATTGCTTCTTTATTGTATGTATAAAATAAAAGGTGGTAAGTAATATGAATGAACAAGAACTAAAAAAATTAGAAGATAAACTATGGGCAGCAGCAGATAAAATGAGAGGTGCTGTATCAGTTTCAGACTATAAATTTATTGTATTAGGTTTAATATTTTTAAAATATATCTCAGATTCATTTGAAGAAAAATATAAAGAACTTGTAGAAGAAGGAGCTGGATTAGAGGAAGAAAGAGATTGCTATACAGCAGAAAATATCTTCTACGTTCCTAAGAATGCCAGATGGGAATACTTAGTAGAACACTCTAAAGATACTAATATTGGGGAAATAATAGATGATGCTTTAACTTTAATTGAAAAAGAAAACAATTCGTTAAAGAATGTACTACCTAAAAATTATAATTCTCCTACAATGAGAAATGTTAATCTTGGGGAATTATTAGATTTATTCACTAATATTAAAGTAGGTACTAAAGAAGCTAAAGAAAAAGATTTACTTGGAAGAATATATGAATATTTTTTAGGACAATTTGCTAAAAATGAATTGCAAAAAGGTGGAGAATTCTATACACCAGCTTGTTTGGTTAGAACTATGGTTGAATGTATAGAACCATTTAAAGGAAAAGTGTATGATCCAGCTTGTGGATCTGGTGGTATGTTTGTTCAATCTATGAAGTTTGTAGAAGAACATCAAGGTAATATTTATAATATTGGTATTTATGGTCAAGAAAAGAATCCTACCACATGGAGACTTGCTAAGATGAATTTAGCTATTCGTTCTATGTATGGAGATTTAGGTAAATATGCTGCTGATACCTTTACTGAGGATCTACATAAAGACTTAAAAGCTGATTTCATACTTGCTAATCCACCGTTTAATATGGAATGGGAAAGAGAAAAAGTTGAAAATGATCCAAGATGGAGATATGGTTTAGCTCCTAAAAATAATGCTAACTATGCTTGGTTACAACACATGATATCTAAGTTATCTCAAAATGGTAAAATGGCTTGTATTTTAGCTAATGGATCTTTATCTGCTGGTGGTCAAGAGGGAGAAATAAGAAAGAACCTTATTAAAAATGATTTAGTAGATTGTATTCTAGCTATGCCTACTAATTTATTCTATACAGTAACGGTACCATGCTCTATATGGATTATTAATAGAAATAAGAAACAAAAAGGTAAAACTTTATTTATAAATGCTAATAATCTAGGAACAATGGTAACAAGAAGATTAAGGGAATTATCAGTTGATGATATAAAAGATATAGCTGATACATATCATAACTATCAAAATAATGAGAACTATGAAGATATAAAAGGTTTTTGTTATTCAGCTACAACTGATGAAATAAAAAATAATGAGTATGTATTAACACCTGGTAGATATGTAGGTGTTGAAGATAATAATGAAGATGACATTCCTTTTGAAGAAAAAATGAAGAATATTACTTCTGAGTTATCTACGCAATTTGAAGAGTCACATAGACTTGAAGAGGAAATAAAGAAGAATTTAAAAGCAATTGGCTATGATATTTAATCAGACAAATTGTGATTTGTAAGAGAAAGGAAAATCGAGATGATCTTTAATAAATACAGATTAGAAGATATCACTGACAAAATAGGAGATGGAATTCATGGAACACCCGAATATGATGATAATGGTGATTTCTATTTTGTAAATGGTAATAATCTTGTATATGGAGATATTGTTTTTAAAAATGATACTAAAAGAATCAATGAAGAACAGTATCTTAAGAATAAAAGAAACTTAAATAAAAACACACTTTTAGTTTCAATCAATGGAACATTAGGAAATGTCGCAAAATATAATAATGAAAAAATTATTTTAGGTAAAAGTGCATGCTATATAAATGTTAAAGATGAATATAATGTAGATTATGTTTACTTTGTATTTGAATCTCCTAAATTTAAAAAATACTTACAATATGGTGCTAACGGAACTACTATTAAGAATGTTCCTTTATCTGCAATTAGGAATTATGAAATATCAATTCCAAGTAAAGAAAATCAAGATAAAATAGTTAAAATACTAAAATCTATTGAAGATAAGATTAAACTAAATAATAAGATAAATAATAATTTGTATGAGATGTGTAATGTACTATATCATCAGCTGTTATATGATAATGAATCAAATATAGAATATAAAACAATTGAAGAAATAGCAAAAAAAGTTATAACTGGTAAAACACCTTCAACTAAAAACAAGGAATACTGGGGTGGAAATATACCATTTATTACAATTCCAGATATGCACAATCAAGTATTCACTATTAATACAGAAAGATATATTACAAAAGAAGGTGCTAAATCACTTATTCCTAAAAATTCAATATCAGTTTCATGTATTGCAACTGTAGGATTAGTTAGTATAAATGATAAGGACTCTCAAACAAATCAACAAATTAATTCTATAGTTATAGAAAATGATTATGATTTATATTATTTGTTTGAATTTTTAACTGGACAAGAACAATATATGAAAAGCATTGCAGGTGGAAGTACAACTTATAATATAAATAAAAATACTTTTGAAAATATTCAAGTACCATATTTAAATAAAGAATTAATAATCGAATATGATAAGAAAGTTCGACCAATGTTTGAAAAAATAAAAAGTAATCAAATATCAAATGATACATTATCTCAATTAAGAGATATATTATTACCAAAGTTAATGAATGGTGAAATAGATTTAGATAATATAGAAATTTAATCATACAAATTGTGATTTGTAAGGAGAAATATGAGAGAAATTAAGTTGTTTGAAATTCCAATATATTCTATGAAAGAAAATGAATATATAAAAAGGTGTTATAAATATATTGATGATAAATCAAGCATGACCACACCTGATAATTATGAGTTCTTTCATGAATATATGGAGAATACGTATTATAAAAAACGGCCATGGAAATATAATCAAATAGTTGGATATATTACTATTTCATTTAAAGACAATAGTATTTGGTTTGATGAGTATTGCAATTTTGATAAAAGAATTCATGCAATAGCTGATAGAAAGCATATTATTTATAATATGATGCTTAATGGGCACCATTTCTATTTAAAATCTGATATGAATAATAATGAAATAAAAGATGAAATTTTAAATTGGATAAAAGGAATAGAAAAGAATATTATAAATAAACCTTTATATTTAGATAAAGAATTATTTTTATTACAATTAAAAAGTACAGATATAAGGGAAATGATAGGAAGTGATAAGTAATGTTTAATGAAGAACAATTAGAAGATGCTACATTAAGTATCTTAGAGGGTTTAGGTTATGAAAGATTAAACGGTTATGATATTGATAGAGATTATCATAGTGTTTTTATGGATGACATTTTATTTGATGATTTATGTAGAATCAATAAAGATTTTAATGATAGTCAGATACAAGAAGCTATTAAAACTATAAAGACTTTATCACATGGTAATCCTATTGAAGATAATAAGATCTTTACTAGATACTTATTGGAGGGCGTTCCTGTCCAAGTTAAAACTAATACTGGATACCAATATAAGAATGTTAAATTAGTTGATTTTGATAATATTAACAATAATCACTTCCAAGCAATTCAACAATTTACTATTATAGAATTTGATACTAAAAGACCTGATATTATTATTTTTATAAACGGTATTCCTTTAGTAGTAGTTGAGCTTAAAACAGCTACTAATGAAGATGTTAAATTAGAAGATGCTTATACCCAGTTAACTGGCTATAGAAATGTTTATATTCCTACACTATTTAAGTATAATCAGTTCTTAGTTATTAGTGATGGTGTTACTGCTAAAGCTGGTACTATAACAAGCCCATATTCTAGATTTAGCGATTGGAAGAAAGTTGAAGCTAATGATGAAGTTTATGGGAATATGCCTACACATGAAACATTATTTAATGGAATGTTTAGAAAAGATAGACTATTAGATATTATTCAAAACTTTATTCTATTTAGTGATGATAAGAAGATATTAGCTCAATATCATCAATACTTTGGCGTTAAGAAAGCTATTCTTTCTACTGTTACTAATGGTGTTAAAACAGGTAAAGCAGGTATAGTATGGCATACTCAAGGATCGGGTAAATCGTTTAGTATGGTATTCTATTCTGGTAATATGATTAAGTTATTAAATAATCCTACTATTGTAGTAGTTACTGATAGAAACGATTTAGATAATCAATTATATGAAACATTCATTAAATGTAATTATTACCTAAAACAAAAGCCACAAAAAGCTGAATCAAGAAAATCACTTGATGATATGTTAAAAGATAGAGTAGCTGGTGGTATTTTCTTTACTACATTACAAAAGTTTGAAGAAGAAACGGGATTATTTAGTGATAGAGATGATATCTTAGTTTTAGTAGATGAAGCCCATAGATCACATTATGGATTAGAAGCTACTATGAAGATAGATTATGAAACCAATGAAGCAAAAGAAAAGTTTGGTACAGCTAAATATCTTCATAATGCGTTACCTAATGCAATATATATTGGATTTACTGGTACTCCGGTAGAGACTAAAGATAAATCTACATCATCAATATTTGGAGATATAATTGATACTTATGACATGACACAAGCAATTTTAGATGGTTCTACTGTTCCTATTATGTATGAATCTAGGATGGCTAGAGTAGGCCTAAATCAAAAGATATTAGACGAAATAGATAATTATTATAAGTTTATTGAAGATGAAGGTGTAGCTGATGCTTACGCTATTAATAGATCAAAGCAAATGATGGCTAAGATATCACAAGTAATTGAAGATCCTGATAGATTAGAATTGATAGTTAAAGATATTATTAGTCACTTTGAAGAAAGAAAAGATATGGTAGCAGATCATGCTATGGTAGTTGCATATTCAAGAAAAGCGGCTTATATAATGTATCAAAAATTCTTAGAATTAAGACCAGATTATAAAGATGTAGTTAATATGATTATTACACCATCAAATAAAGATTCAGAAGAAATGCAAAAAGCTATTGGTACTAAGAATGATAAAAAGGAATTAGAAATTAGATTTAAAAATGAAGCAGATGATCCTAATGAGAAGTTTAAGATAGCTATCGTAGTTGATATGTGGCTTACTGGTTTTGATGTTCCAAGATTAGGTGTTATGTATATAGATAAACCAATGAAAGCTCATAACTTAATGCAGGCTATTGCAAGAGTTAATCGTGTATATAAAACTAAGCCCGCTGGATTAATAGTTGATTATATAGGATTAAAAGCATGGTTATTAGATGCATTAAAAACATATACTACAAGAGATCAAAGACAAGTTGTTGATAATAATGAGTTAGTTAATGCTTTAAAAGATAAAGTTGAAATTATTGACGGAATATTAAATGGATTTGATTATTCTAACTTTAATGATTTAAATAATACCGGTAAGTATAATTTAATTAAAGATGGAGCTAACTTAGTATTAAGTTCTGAAGATAAAAAGAAAAGATTTATGAAGCATAGCTTGGATGTTAAGAATCTTTATACTTTATGTAATGGTATATTAGAACAATACTATAAAGACAAAGTATTATTCATTATTTCAGTTAGATCATTTATATCAAAAATAACAAACGAGAACAAATTAGATGTATCAGAAATTAATAGAAATGTTGGAGTAATGCTTGAACAATCTATTAGAGAAGATGAGTTGATTAATCTTGGTGAGCTATCTAGAGGTAATAGTTTAGAGTTATTAAGTGATACTATGCTTAATAAATTAAGAAGTTTAAAAGATAAGAACGTAGCAGCTGAAATACTATCAAGAGCTATTAAAACAACAATAAGTGATATTGGTAAGATAAACTTAACATTACAAGAAAAATTCTCAACTAAGTTTAACAAGATAGTAGATGCTTATAATGAAAGAACTGATATAGCTGATATAGAAAAAATCATTGAAGAAATGATTAAGTTAAAGAAAGAAATAGAAGATGAATTAGAAAAGGGAAATGAATATGATTTATCTTCTGAAGAAAAGGCTTTCTTTGATGCTTTAGGAGGTGATCCTGAAATAAAAGAATTAATGCAAGACGAAACTTTAGTTCAAATAGCAAAAGAATTAGTAGAAATTATTAATGAGAATTTAACTTTAGATGCATTCAAGAGAGAAGATGCTCGTGCTAGAATTAGAGTTAATATAAGAAGATTATTAATCAAGTATAACTATCCTCCAGTAAAACGAGAAGGAGCAGTTGAACAAGTTATCAGGCAAGCAGAATTAAAGTATGCAAATAATTAGAAAGATGTTTCATATTTGTATAAAAAATGCTATAATATATTAAGATGATAGAGTGTGTTTCATTTTTTAAGATGGAATATGCTCTTTTTTGATTGGAGGATTTAAATGATAAAAAAAATGACATTGAAAAATTACAGATGTTTTGAGGATTATACTATAAATTTTAAAGATGAAACTTTGATTGTTGGAGAGAATAATGCTGGGAAATCAACAATAATTGAAGCATTAAGAATTATATCTGTGACCGTAAATAAGTTGTTTAAAAATAGACAGTATATAAATGCTAATGATTCTTTAAATATCCCTAAGAATATTCGAGGATTTAATTTGAATTTAGATGCCTATAAAGTTGATTTAAGATCTATAGTATATTTTTATAAAGAAAATATTAATGCGGAAATAATTGCTGAATTTGAAAATAATGTGATTTTTAAAATTTATTTAAATCCTGAATGTGTTTTTGCTACTATTTATAATAAAAGTGGAGAAAATATAAAAAGTATTACGAATGCAAAAAAAATGAATGAAAATGATTTAAAGGTAAATATTATGCCGCATTTGAATTTAATACGCGAAAAAGAAAAAAAGTTGGTGACTGAAACAATAGAAAGAGATCAATATACATATCTATCATCATTGCATTTCAGAAATGAAATATTATTGTATAAGAATGATTATTTTTTAAAATTTAAAAATATTGCAGAAAAAATATGGAGTGGGTTATGCATTGTTGATGTTGAATATTCATCTGATAATGATGAGGTATTATTTTGGATTAAAGATAATCAATTTACATCAGAATTAGGCCTTATGGGAAGTGGATTGCAAATGTATTTGCAAATTATATGGTTTATAGCAAAAAATAGTTCAGGAGCTACTATTATCTTAGATGAACCTGATGTTTATTTACATCCAAATTTACAGAAAAAAATTTTTAATTATATAAAATCTATGAATACGCAAATAATAATTGCTACTCACTCTGTGGAACTAATTTCAGAAGCTGATTTTAAAAATGTTTTCCAAATAGATAAAACTAGAAGAATTCAACGCTATTCCAATGGATTATCAAATGTTCAAAATATTGTAGAAAAAATAGGTAGTGTACAGAATATGTCACTATTACGACTAGGTCTATCCAAAAAATGTATTTTTGTGGAGGGTTTAGATATGAAACTATTAAATAAGTTTTATAAAATTTTATATCCAGAAAAAATTGAATTATTAAGTGACTTGCCAATAATAGAGTTAGGTTCATTTACCAGATATGAGCAAGCATTAGGAGTTTCAAAACTATTTTATAAAGAAACTGAGGGAAATTTTAAATGCATATGTATTTTAGACCGAGATTATAGAATGGAAAATGAATTAAATAGAATTAAAAAGAATGCTGAAGATGCTCACTTAAATTTACATATATGGGAAAGAAAAGAATTAGAAAGCTATTTAATTAACCCTAATGTATTATATAAATTTATAAAGGATAATGTAAGTTATGAAGATTTTATAAGTGGATTGAATTATGCTTTAGATAGTTTTTACTATGAATTAATGGATCAGTATTCAAATGCAATACATGAGGTTGATAGATCAAAAAATATACAAACTACTAATCAAGAAGCACGATTATATATTGATGCTAGGTGGGATAGCTTAGATAAGAAATTAAGACTTATAAATGGAAAAAATTTGTTATCATTTATAATTAAATATATGAAGAAAAAATATAAAGTTTCTATAAATAAAAATAAAATACTTGATAAATTTTCAGTTGAAGATGTCGATAAAGAAATTAAAAATGTAATTGATTCTATCATTTTATAAGGAGGTATTATGTATCAATTAATCAAAGTATTTAGCTATTTAGTAAGACAATTTTTAATACCTAATCCATTTACTAATTTAATTAAGAATCCTGGAATGGCAGAAATAGTTAATTGGATATTCGGAGGAGCTCTTATACCACTCACATATTTTTTAACAGGTACATGGTATGATGGGGATATAAAATTCATTGATAGCCTTGGTTTTTTATTCAACTATGCAATATTAACAGGTTTATTTTTAATGATAACTAAATTTATAACTAATCTCTATTTAGTAGCATTTTTATTCATTTTAGGGTATGTTATATTGTGTATAGTTGAAAGTAAATTATTTGGAGAAAGACATTCATTTTAAGAATTAGTAAAATAGGTACTAATTCTTTTTTTAGGTACAATTTAGGTACAAAAATACTAAAAAACCATGGTAAATGACGGTTTATGCAAATATAAAAAGGCCTGTATTTAAAGGATTTAACATAATTTGGTCTCTTCTAACTGAAGAGAGCAGGTCCCCCTGAAGAGAACAAAGTCTTAATATTTTATATAGTTTTTGAATAGTGTAAAATATAAAAAAATGCTAAGGCTTTCGCCTTAGCTTCAGGGGGCTATCATACTAAAAAAGAGGATTGTTTAAAATCCCCGTAATATCGGCATATAATTCATATATAGTTTAATAAAATTTAACTAAAAATTGATAAATTTAATTCAATTTGATGGGTAGCTGATGGGTAAAAATTACTTATCAGCTATTTATTTTTTTATTGCAATGACAATATGACATTATAATATATTATATAAAAATATTATTAGATTTTTTTATTTAGATTCATCTTCTATTTGTTTTATCAATTCTGAAAATTCATTTTCTATTTCATTTTTTAAGTCAGCCTTTTTACTAATAAATTCTTCAAAATATTTGTAAATATTTTCGTATATAACCTTTTCAGCCTCATTTAAAATTATATGTGAATCATCTAAAGGATCCATAATTATATCTTGACTTAAATATAAAACATCTAATAATTTTAAAATATCTTCTTTATTAATATTAAGAATTGACTTTTCTTCTTCATTCAAAATATATAAACCATGATTTTTAATCACCTTTAAAACTATCATATTTATGTCCTTTCTCTTCATAAGCCTTTTCTCCGGCTTCTAATACATTTAGTATTTTATCATAACTTATCACTTCTTCACCATCAGTCGATTTAAATGTTTTATCGCCCATAGTGCCATAATATATTTTGTGTTCTCCCTTATTATTTTCAGTATATATTATTTTATCTGGGTTTAACATCATGGCTAATGTACTGTTATGTGTTGAAATGCAAACTGTCGTTTTCTCAGCTATATCTTTAATTACATCAACTATATTATCATTTATAAATGGATTATCAAAAGATGCTTCTGGCTCATCAATTAATAAAGCGTCATATTTATAGGCATTATTAATTTCTTTTAACAAATTAAATTCTGCTTTTTCACCACCGGATGGACTTTCACCAATTTGATTTTTTACATCATATTTAATATTAACTATACTCTTACAAATATTATTTCTATTTATTCCCAATTTATTTAATTCAACAATATATTTATATAAATTATTCTTCTTATAATATTCATCAAAAATAGGTCTCAAAGAAACACTAGTACTCATATTATCTTTTAATTCCTTAACACTATTATATTCATTTGTTTTTATATCTACATTAAACAATTGCAAATCTTGTGTATCAATTTTTCTTTCTTCTTTTATATTTTTAAATATATTATTAGCTTTTTCTATTATTTTTTTGTTCCTGAAAATTGAAATTAAATCCATTGAATCAGGTGTATTAGCCGAAGATTTTTTATTTAACGCTTTTTTTACCATTAATATAGCTTCATTTGTGCATCTTTCTAATACAATTCGCTTTTTTTCTTCTTTACGTTTATCTATCATTTCCCTAATTAACTTTTTCAATTGCTCTTTATCTATATATTTCTCAATAATATCTTTATGCCATTTAGTTTTATAAATATTCACTAACGATTTTATTGTTTCAATTGCAGTATTAGTTGTATCCACATTGTATTGTATTTCAGAAAATATTCTTGTTTTTGCAAAAGCATCTATATTAGCCTTTTCAGCATAATCCAACAAACCATTTAATTGCTCCTCCAAGATATTTTCTTCTTCTTCAATATCAATTGTCAATAATTTATTTACAAGGGATTTAAAATTAGAATAATACGCATCCGAAATACTATTACATTCTTTTTTTATTAGATCATTAAATTTGGAATCTTCTGCATCACCTATCAAACTAAATTGTGGAACATATAAACAGCTATCATTATCAAATGCTTGTCTTATTTTTTTTATGTTATATGTTTTTCCAGAAGTTCTAGTACCTAAAATTATATTTAATCTGTTGGAAATAGTAGCACCATCTGGCATATATTCTATTTCTTCAGTAACACTATTACGTGTCACTTTAACTTTGTTTCTATCTTCTATAGAACATTTTATGTTTGAAAAACCATCATTTAAACAATTAATATAAGTAAATCTTGATGGCATTGGTTCACCACTACCAGGTCTAAAATCACTAAATACCACTGGTATAAGTGAATTTTTATCCTTAATGACTACTGAAAATTTTTTAGAATTTGGAACTTCACCGCACTTAATCATATCATTAAATTTATCTATTGTAGTTTGTTGCATCCTAGGTCTTTTCTTATAATGCGGGATTAAAATATATTCACCATAATTAGGAAATATATTTTTGAATTCATCAAAAGATATGTATGAATTTTCATCTACTATTAATGATTTTAATTGAAAACTTGCTTTTTCTAACTCTTCTACACAAGAATCATTACATATTAATAATAAATGAGAATTTTCAATATCAACTTCCATTCCAGGAAAAACCTTTGCGTTTACACATCTTCTTATTTCCTCATATTGTTTTTTATCAAATATATTATGATTTGTAATAGCTATACAATCTATTTCCATTTCATTTATATATTGATTTAATACAGCTATATCAAAATCAAAATCTGCATCTTTTATTGTTGAAATTGTGTGAATATGAAAATCTACTTTTATCATATCTCTCTCCTAAATTACTTAATTCCATATAATTTCTTTATTTCTTCCACCGATATATTAAATCCAATGGATTTATATCTTGGCAATAATTTTTCATATAAGTTTTCAATCATTTTAGCACGTACCTCTTTTGTGCCATTGTGAAAAGCCCTATGACAAGTTGGACACAAAGAAATAATATTTTCAACACAATCAACATTTATTTCATATTTATCCCATATCTCTTGTTGATACATAACTGGCACTAAATGATGTGCCTCCATAAACGACTTCTTTGTTTTTTCTGATATAAATGTTTCGTGTCTAGCATCTTTCTCGCAACAATAGTAAGCATTTTGTATAGCAATTTTTCCTAACAACGGATTTCTTTTGTACTTTTTACTTATTTTTGTTTGATCAATGGCAAGAGGTGATACTTTATGTGCACCTATTGCAACATCTCTGTTTACATTGTTTTCATTAATTTCATCAACTTTTATTTCATAATCATCATCATTTTCAACTGGGGATGTTTCTACTTTTATAACTTCTTTTGTATTAATTTTATTTTTTTCTGTTTCTAATAAAGTTTCCTTTGTTGGAATATCAATTAAATTAATATTGAAATCTTGAACATTATACAGAAAATAAGAATAATCAACATCTCTCAACAGTATCTCATTTAATTCATCAAAATCGTATTTCAAAAAGAAATTATTATAAAAATATTCATCAAAATCTGGATTAATTGAAATAGTAGAAGAAGTTATATTAAATAAGTTAATATTCTTTCTAATGCACGTTAATATTCTACTATTTCCTTTATATATAGAAACATATTTCGATATTGGACCATTGTCTTTTATATACTCAACAGCATTATTTAGTTCCTTATAGTTTTTACAAGTCATTATGTAGGTATATAAATGATCAATGGATACTTCATTTATTCCATACTTTAATTGTAAGTCTTTTAAAACTTTATATATGAATATAACTGGTAATACATGATAGTTTTCATTATTGTTTGCAGTATCTATAATAGCATGTATTTTTAATTTTAATATTTGCTCTGTTTTTAATTCGTTGTATTTAACTTTATTTTCAATTACTTGACCTATTTCTTTATCTATAAAAAGTTTATTAATTTCATCAAATACCGCTGTAGGTCTTTCCTTATTATACTGAACTCCTCTCTGATAAAATGGTGTTTTTGTAATTAAACCAAAAAGTTGTGGAATAATCATCATTCTATGTCTGCCAGTTTCTATATCATAATCGCTATGGTGTTCTGTAAAATATTGCTCAACATTTGTTTTTTCAATATCAGGGATTTCATTAAATAATTTTGTTGCTAAAACTGCAGTATCAAAATCAGTTTCTTGCTTAGTAAAAACCCATACAGATTTATCATTAAGTGTATTTAAAAATTCTTCTACATTATTTTTCATTTAGTACCCTCCTTATCAATATTGCAAAAAAATATGCTAATTTAGGTGGAACTGCGTTCCCGATTTGCTTACAAACGCATGATTTTGTTCCATAAAACACAAAATCATCAGGAAAGCTCTGAATTCTTGCTGCTTCTCTTGCAGTTAAAGTCCTGTTTTCAAATGGATGAATAAATCTTCCACCAGATGGAGTATCAAATCTTGTTGTAATGGTAGGAGCTATTCCATTAGGATCCAATCTTCCGTATGATCCACTATGAATTGATTTTATATTCTCATTTAAAGAGGTATAATTTTCATTTATTTTTATTTTTTTCATTCTATCAATGGCAGTCTTGTTATGATTTGTTTTATAATGATTTTGAACAATTTTATCATTTGATTTTAGAAATTGTTGATAATTCGATTCAAAATTCACAACCTCTACATTTCCATCCTCAGTTGGAGAAGGAAGATTGGATATTGCTTCCCAAACTGATACTTTATCAAAAAATGAAGGTGATTTATTCAATATTTCATTCTTAGTATTCTGTATTTCTTTAGTCAAATCAAAATCAATTAATGAACCAACAATGATAACTCTTTCACGATTTTGAGGAATTCCGTATTCTCTTGCTTTAACTATTTTATATTGAATTTTATATGGTTTACCATCAAAATTATTTGAATCTTCAAATATTTTTTTAATTTCTTTGAATATTTCTCCCTTTTTCAAAGTTAAAATCCCTTTAACATTTTCTAGTATAAACATTTTTGGTCTAACAATTTTCACAACATTGAAATAATGCTTAAATAAATAATTTCTTGGATCATCCATAAATCCGTTTCTAATTCTTGCTCCAGCCATTGAAAATCCTTGACAAGGTGGACCACCAATTATAATATCTGCACTATTTAATTTAAATGTTTTGTTATTATCAACATTTTTTATATCATCAGCAATTACGTTTACATTTTTATGATTTTGTTCATAAGATTTAGCAATATTTTTGTCAAATTCTACTGCAGAAATTATATTAAAACCAGCTTTTTCAAAACCGCAAGAAAAGCCACCACACCCAGCAAATAAATCAATCGTATTAATTTTCATCTTCAAAACCTCCCATGCGATATTTTATTGCAAAATTTTTCAAATAATCTAATTCCATTGAATTAAGTCCATATATATTAGCTAATTTATCATCTATTTTATCTATTATTTTTTTGCAAAATTTATGTTTATATTCATATTCCGTTTGTTTTGAACCAACATATTTTTTTGTTTTTTCTAATTCTTGCTCTAATTTTTTCCTTAATTCTTTAAAATCATTTGTTGTATCTATAAATCTAAAATGTTTCAATTCTTTTGATGTAATGTGCCAACAATCAGATATCATTGTCCAATAAAGCCAAAATAAACTTGAATTAAGTAAACAGATAATATAATCGACATTTTCATATTTAAACTCTTTATATTCACTTGAACCAGGATTAAATGAAAAAGCTTTAATCCAAAAACAACTTCTCATATTTAAATACAAGCTTTCCCCTGATTGACTTTGAATGTCATATAAATTCTCTTTATTTGTAGTAAATATTTTATCAAAAATACTTTTTTCAATATTATTACCAATTTTAGGAATAAAGTTCAAATTATAATTGCTAATCATAACATCACGTCCATTTAATAATTCTTTGCGTTCTTCTTTGTACCAATGCTTATAATTTGAAACATAAATCTTTTTGTTTTTATTATAATTTTTTTGAAAAATTACTATATTCAATTTTTGATGAACCCCGCTAAAAAGGCAATCAGGTCTATCTGCAAAACTTAATAATATTTGTTTAAAACATTTTTCTGTTACATATTCTCGTATTTTTGACATTCTAGTTGTTGCAACATATGACAATGGTACAATAAAACCTAATATTCCACCACATTTTAGTAAGTCAATACTATTTTTTATTACATCAGCATAAATATTGCCATATTTATTAATTAATTTTTCCTTACCATCATATTTACCATACTCAACGTAAGGAGGATTACCTACAACTATCTCAAATTTGTTATTTATTTTATTACTGTCCAAAACAAAATCATAATTTGTAAAATTATTAATTAATATTTTAGTCAATTTTTTATAATAATTTTTATTTTCTAGTAACGAATACACATACATAAATAATCTTATTTTCGATATATCAGTTGACTCATCATCTATATCGTTACCATATAAAGTTTTAGTTATTTTTAAAATATTTTCATCATCTACATTTTTTGTTTCCTTAAGTAAGTTGTACTTCATTATAAATGTGTTTAACAAAAATTCACCAGAACCACAAGTAGGATCCAAAATTTTACTATTAAATAATATTTTATTTAGTTTTTCGTTATCATAATTAATTAATGTATTGTAAATTTCGTTATAATTAATTGTTTTATTAATACTATTATCAATAAAATTTATAAAAGAATTGGCGATTATATATTCACTAACATCATTTGGCGTATAATATACACCATTCTTTTTTCGTTTCGAACTTTTTTCATTGAGTTTAAACATTTCCGTTTGAAAATCATCACTTTTTAAATTTGATAAAGATATATTAACATTTTCAAAATCATACTTGATAAAATTACCATTCAATAATAAATGTAACGCATCAACAAGTTTATTATCATTATGAAAATCTGTTTCAATTTTTTCAAATAAAAGTTTATTAATTTTATTTTTTATACTGCTCATGCTATTTTCCTCCTATATATCTTTTGGTAATTTATCATAATCATATTTATGTTCCACATCTTCTAATTCATCAAAACACCATTTAATATCTTCTATAGCTTTATCTATTGTATATAAACTATCCTTATTTTCTTGCATTATTTTCAAATATTCAATTGTATAAAACAAGTGTTGTCTTGCTTTTTTTACCTTTTTTCTTTTTTGCGCATCAAAATCTAATAAATCTAATTCTGACTCTTTATATTTTTCAATCATTTCTTTTAAATCCTTTGTGGATTTATTTTTATATTTATCTAAAGATAAATAATCTAAAAATTCATCATAACCAGCAACTTTTAAAAGATTAGTTAAAGATAAATCTAAAGTTTCAGCTATCTTCTTTAAAGAATCAACATCTACTTTTTTTATTTTTCCATTAATAATATCATTTAAAGTACTTCTACTTATTCCAGATAATTTAGCAAGTTCTCTTTGAGAAATTCCTTTAGCAATTCTAGCATTTTCAATAATATTTTTAAGTTCATTTGAATTCATATTTTCACTTCTTTCTCCAAATTATTCCTTCTAGATTTAATTTTATCACTTTTTTTAAAATTTGTCTATAATTTCGGACAAAATATATTGACAAGTTTTTCGGACAGTGTTATCATGATATTGACTGATATATCGGACGCGATAAATTTAGTTAAATTTGTTCTTTGAAAACTTAGTCTTAGTGGAAATCGCCGATAAGCCATTAAGTAAAAAAGCGCAAGGCAGAATACCCTATTGGCACGGGAGTTATGAAATAACTTAAATTTCACAAATAGCAATAGTTCAGGTAGAACTCTACCCTTTTAAAATTAGTAAAGGAGGTGTTAAAAAATGGATCAAAAATATTTCACTTTAGTAAGAAAAGATGTTTTAGATAATCCAGATTTATCATTAAGTGCTAAAGGATTATATTGTTTAATCTGTTATGACTTAACTAAATCACTTAGAAGATTATTAATAAACAAAAATACTAGAGAAGAAACTATTAATAGTTCTAAAGAATTAGAAAAATATGATTATGCGCATTTTTATAATTTAGAAGAATGCGTAGATAAAGATTCATATCTTGGTCTTAATGTTTCAATACAACCAACTGATGAATTTAAAAACTTAGTTGATTTGAAATATAAGAAATACAAAGAATTAGAAAGATAAGGGAGGTGGAATATGACCGTAGATGAAACTTTAAAATTAATCGCACAACAATGGTGCAACTTATCAGATTTAATGAAATTAGCAAACATAGGAAGAAATTCAGCACTAACTATTAAAAGTAAAATTAAAAACGACTTAGAAAAAGAAGGATATTATGTTCCTAAGAATGCTGTTCCTATGCAAGAAGTTGTTAAGTATTTAAATATTGATATTGACTATTTAGAGTCAAGAAGTAAAAATTTGAAAGGAGATGTTAAAATTGCTTAAACCAATTGAACAAATAGATACAAACATAAAAAAAGACATCATCATAAATAATATAATGAAGTCTAAAGGCGTGTATCTCTTAGTATCTAATCCAAAAGTAGGAAAGTCTATGTTGGCACTGCAACTTTCCTGCTCCGTTATTAACGGAACACCATTTTTAGGATACAAAGTAAATTCCTCACCTGTTTTATATGTTACCACAGAATCAGATAAAATTCAATTAAAGGAACGTCTAGAATTCATGGAACTATCAGCAAAAAAGGACTCTTTATTTATAATTGATAGACAGAATAAAGCAAATATATCTTTAAAAGATTTAGAATATGATATAAAGACATTTGCTGAAGAATATAATGGCAAACTTATAATTTTAGATATGTTAAAAGATATTGATTTTGGAGTCCAATATGATATTAATAATTATCAAGATGTATCACAGCAAATATTTCCAAAATTAAGAACTTATTGTGATAAATATAATGTAACTTTTTTAGTTACACATCATCTAAATAAAACTGGTAAAACTTTAGGAAGTATTGCACTTGATGCAACAGTTGATGGAAGAATAACTTTAATTGAAAATAAAGCAAATAAAAAATATGTTAAATTACAAACAATAAATAGAGATTTTTCAGAAATAGATATTCAATTAAAAAAATTAGATAACCTTATATTTCATAAAATAAATTCTATTGAAGAAGATGAATTATCTTTTGAACTAACATCATTTATAAAATATGTTGCTAGTCAAAAAGAAATTGATTTTACCTGTACTGATATAGTATTAAAAGCTAACATACCAATGTCACCTAAAAGATTCGGAAGATTACTCAATAATAGTATTGAACTTTTAGAAAGTGAAGGCGTCCATATCACTAAATGTAGAACTGCTGATAGTAGATTATATCATGCTACATTTATAGAGCCTTCACAAAATGAAGATGAATAATGTGGCACGTTTTGTTGCGTAGCAATGAAAGTGGCGATAATGACATCATCTTCTGATTATTTATTTTTTAATAAATAATCACTTGTTTATTGCTTAGACTTAAATCAATTTAAGTCTTTACTTAAACAAGAATGGGTTTTTAAGGGATTCCCTTAACTCACTTTTGGGCTATGCCCTAGTGAGATAGGTCATAAATGACCAATCCCTCAAAGCCACACATATTATTAATGTCACAATGTCATAAATATATGAAAGGATTTATATAAATGTTTGATGGAAAACAAGTTTTAACTATAACAAACAAAATTAAATCTTCAGATATTGGTGGTCTTAGTAAAGAACTTACTGATAGAATTGGTACAGGTAATTATGATACAAATAGAACTAAATATAATATTGAATTTATTCCATTATGTAGTACTAATTTAGCTAGTTCAACATATAAAACTCTATATAAAAATAATGTAGAATTTAACAAGAACAATAAAAATATCAATTTATTAAACGGATGCATAATAACAAGTGGACAAGAATTCTTTAAATCATTAGGAATGAAATTTGAAGATACAGGAAGAAAATATTTAACTGGAGAACATAAAGGAGAACCTATTAATAAAGTAGTTATTAATAATCCAAATGATATTCCAGAACAAGTATTAAATTATTTTAAATGCTCACATGAATTTTTATGTAACTTAGTTGGAAAGGAAAACGTAGTCTACTCTGCTATTCATTTTGATGAAGATACTCCGCATATGCATTTTTATTTTACTCCAGTAGTAAATGAAGTTCATAGAAAAGTATTTGAAACAGATAGTAATGGTCATCAAATATTAAAATCTTATATAGGAAAAGACGGAAAAGAAAAATTAATACCTATTCAAAAGAAAGATGAAAACGGTAAAAATTTATATTCAATAGAAAAAGGAAAATTTCTAAATTGTGATCAATTTTGGAAAAATAAAGGTTTTAAAACATCATTTGCAAAAATACAAGATGATTATAATAAATTTATAACCTCTAAAGGTTTTAATCTTGATAGAGGTCAAATTGGAGGAAATAAATATCATCAAACAAAAGCAGAAAAATATTTAGAAGAACTACAGGAAGAAAACAAACTAATGGAACTTGAATTAAATAAGAATAAAGCCTTAAATAAAGTTGAAATATCATATAAAGAGAAAATATCTATTGTTGATACAAATCCCCTTCTAAATCCTGAAAAAGGCAAAATAATTGGATATAAAGAAAAAGATATAAACAATCTATCTAAATACTCAAAAGAAATAACTAAAGATAATTTGAATAAATCAAAAATAATAGAACAAAATGAAATAAAATTAGAATCTAAACAGAAACAAATTGATAAATTAAATACTGAAATTAAAAATCTTAAATCAGGTAAAACATTACTAGAAAAAGATAAAATAATTGAAAATCAAAATTTAATTATTAAAGAAAAAGATGATACTATAAAATACCAGAATAATATAATTGAATCTTTAAAAGAAGAACTAACAAGTATTAAAGAAATGGCTAGTTCTCTTATACAAAATGTTAAAGGAATTGCTACTGATTTATATAAAGCACTTAAAAGAACATTAGGATTAAATGTAGATAAAAATCAAGAATATGATTCATACGAATTTAAGAATTTTAGTAAAAAGATTAATAAAAAATATGAGAAAAATAAATCTGATGATTTTGAATTATGATATAATAATCAATATTAAAATGTTATAGGAAGTGAGTTACAATATGAAAAAAAGATATATTCTTTCAAAAACTTTAACACAAATATTTATATATCTAATAGAGGTCATTGGTATGTCTATTTTATTTGCTTATTTATCAACATTTATTCAAAATACTTGCTCTATATATGATTTTATAGAACGATGTATTTCTTGCTATACAATATATCAAATACTTGTAGTAGTTATTTTAACTAATTTAAATGATATACAAAAAGATTTATTGTTAGCATATATTACTAACTTAAAAAAATGCTTATTATATATAGAAACAAGACAAAGTTATATTAAAAGTGATATATTAAATAATATTAACTATCAACTAAAAAACGATACTTTTAATACCAACAATGTTATTAAATCATATGAAAGCATAAAAGAAAACATTGATAATCTAAGTAAAAATAATATAGAAATGGAAATCATTAACGCTGAGCATTTGTACGAATTTAATTCACTTAATTGGAGATTTTCATTTCTATTAAGATTATTAAAGTCAAACAAAAAGAAACAAAAGAAAAATCAATAAAGAATACTGTAATAACTTAATCAACTTCAATGTTGATTTTTTTATTTATAACAAATACAACAATATAAAAAATTAAAAATTGATGGTAAAATATAGATGTATGTCGATATTTTACGGATAAGAAAAGGAGGAATGAAATGTCCGTAAGAAAACTTAAAGAAAATAAAATAACAAAAGATGGAAGATCTTGGGTGTTTATTCAATATAGTAAAGGTTTAGATGGTAAAAGGCATCAATATCAATCAAAGGCTTATATGACTGAAAATGAAGCATTACAAGCTGAAAAAGAATATTTAAATAAATATAAAGATGTTGAAGTAAATCCACATATGACATTTAAAGAAGCCTACACTATATATTATGAATATCAGAAAGATAAAATAAAAGATTCTACTCTTAAGACATATAGAGATAGAATCAAATATATGGGATTACTAGATAATGTAGAATTAGTAAACTTAGATTGGGATTTATATCAAAAATGGAGAGCACAAATTAATAAAACAAATCTCTGTGATAGATATAAAACAGATATTCAAAAATTTATAAAACAAGTTATTAACTTTGCTGAAAAACAATGGGATTTTAATTTAAGAAAATTCTATAACAAATTAGAACCTTTTAAAACTCCAGGAGCATTGAAGAAAGAAATGGATTTTTACGAACCAGAAGAATTCTTTAAATTTATTTCAGTAGTTGATGATTTAAGATATAAATGTTTCTTTGAATTATTATATTACTGTGGATTAAGAAGATCTGAAGCTAGAGGATTACAATGGAAACATATAGACTTTAAAAATAAACTTTTAACTGTTTCTCAACAAGTATTAAATCCCTCTAATTCTAATGCTAGTACAGAATGGTATATTTCTAGCACTAAAACAGAAGCATCAAATAGAACAATTCCAATAGCAACTACTCTATTAAATGACTTAGCAGAACTAAAAAAATCAAATGAAAAAATAGCAAAATTCAAACAAACTTGGTTTGTACTTGGTGATGATATTCCAATGGCTACAGGTAGAATGTATTTTTATAGAGATAAGTATGCTGAAAAAGCTGGAGTAAGAAGAATTAGATTACACGACTTTAGACATTCGTGTGCATCAGCCTTAATATCCGGCTCTGCTCCAATAACTGCTGTATCTAACTTTTTAGGCCATTCTGAAACTACTGAAACACTAGAAACTTATACTCATATGTTTAAAAAAGATCTTGCAAATGTGCCAAAATTCTTTGATACACTAGAAAAAGACTTTAATGAAAAGTCTTCCGAATAAACTATATTAAACTTATATAAACCATAGGTTATGATGGGTAGATGATGGGTAGCGTTCTACCATATTTATAGAAAACACTTATAAATCAAATAAAAAGTGGAGCCTTTCGGCTCCTTCAGGGGGTTTTGGTTGACACTCCTACATATATTCGTAGAGAGTGTAAAAAGG
>ERZ773229.663-NODE-663-length-28547-cov-3.457462_pt1 | contig 28547 bp, 23 predicted proteins | sample MGYA00580992_ERZ773229 | MGnify/ENA primary metagenome ERZ773229 (study PRJEB29015, sample SAMEA2737795) | human gut metagenome | biome: human gut; feature: human-associated habitat; material: faeces | place: China | collected 2012 ... | reverse complement strand
AGACCGACAACGCCGGTGGGCCCGAGAATGAGGCCGGTGGCCAGAGGAACGACGATGGCGAGCAGAGCCGGAGCGACCATCTCGTGGAGAGCGCCCTGCGTGCAGAGCGAGACGCACTGCGCGTAGTCCGGATCGGCCTTGTATTCCATGATGCCGGGGATCTCCTTGAACTGACGGCGGACTTCCACAACGATGGACTGCGCCGCGCGCTGCACAGCGCTCATGGTGAACGCGGAGAAGACGAACGTGAGCATCGCGCCGATGAAGAGACCGACCAGAACGGTGGGGCTCGTGAGCGTGAAGTTCAAAATCTCTTCCGTGTTGTCCTGCACGATGTTGACGTAGGAGACGAGCAGCGCAAGAGCGGTCAGAGAAGCAGAGCCGATCGCAAAGCCCTTGCCGGTAGCGGCAGTAGTGTTGCCAAGAGAGTCGAGAGCGTCGGTGCGCTCGCGGACTTCCTCGGGGAGACCGGCCATCTCGGCGATGCCGCCGGCGTTGTCGGCCACGGGGCCGTAAGCGTCGGTCGCGAGAGTGATGCCGAGCGTGGAGAGCATGCCGACGCCGGCGATGCCGATGCCGTACAGACCCTTGTTGAAGGCCTCGGTGAAGTGACCGGCGCCGTCAACGATCGTCTTGGAGCCGCCCGCGGCAAAGTAGCTGATGAGAACGGCGGCAGCAACGATCAGAATGGAGGTCAGCGTGGACTTGAGACCGAGGGAGATGCCGCCAATGATGATCGTGGCAGAGCCGGTCTCGGAAGCCGCGGCGAGCTCCTGGGTGGGCTTATAGGTGTCGGAGGTGTAATACTCGGTGAAGTAGCCGATGGCGCAGCCGCCGATCAGACCGCAGAGGATGGCGACGTAAACGCCCCAGCCCGCCTTGCCGAGAAGGAGAAAGCAGAGGGGAGCGGCGAGCACGGCGGCGAGAATGGCCGCGGTGTAGGTGCCGGTGCGGAGACTCTTGAGCAGGGCCTGCTGGGAAGCATTTTCCTTCGTCTTGACGAGGAAGGAGCCGATGATGGAGCAGATGATGCCGACAACGGCGAGAGCCATGGGCAGCAGCATACCGGCGAAGCCGTAGCCGCCGACGGCGCTCAGCGCGAAGGTGGCGAGAATGGAGCCGACGTAGGACTCGTACAGGTCAGCGCCCATACCGGCAACGTCGCCGACGTTGTCGCCGACGTTATCGGCGATGGTGGCGGGGTTGCGCGGGTCGTCCTCGGGGATACCGGCTTCGACCTTGCCGACAAGGTCAGCGCCGACGTCCGCGGCCTTGGTGTAGATACCGCCGCCGACGCGGGCGAAGAGCGCCATGAAGGAAGCGCCCATGCCGTTCATGACCATGATGTTGCCGAGCTGCACGGGATCATCAATGCCGAAGGCATAGCGGAGCAGGAAAAACCAGATGGTGATATCCAGCATGCCGAGACCGACGACGGTGAAGCCCATAACGGAACCGGAGGAGAACGCCACGCGAAGACCCTTGTTCAGGCTCTCGGAGGCGGCCTGCGCGGTACGCGCGTTGGAGCTCGTGGCGATCTTCATGCCGACGAGACCGGCGAGCATCGACCAGATGCCGCCCGTGACGAACGCGAACGGGGTAAACTTGGAGAGCATTTTGCCGCCGGAGGCAAAAGCGATCACCAGCAGAACCACGAACACGATGGCGAAGACCTTGAGAACGGTGGTGTACTGACGCTTCAGATAAGCGTTGGCACCTTCACGGATGGAAGCGGCGAGCTTCTGCATCTTTTCGGTGCCTTCGGAATAGCCCATGACTTTCTTTGCCTGAAGAACAGCAAAGAGACCGGCAACGACAGCACCGACGAAGCCGATCCAAAACAGTTTGTCCAATTACTTCACTCCTCAAATTATTTTTTGCTTGGGGTATCAGGGCAGAGGTAAATTTTACAGGAAAAAACATTTTTTTTCAATACCGTTTTTTATGAAAAACAAGTCTTGACAAAAAATTGACCCGCAAACCAATTGCGGGCCATTCGGAAACGTTTCACTTGTTTAAAATGTATACCGATATATTCAACACGCCGGCGAAAACAAGCCACAGAAGGTACGGAATGTTCAGTTTCCCGGCCACGGAACGGATCTTTCCAAACCGAATCGCCATCGCCGCGGCGAGAGCGAGCAGCAGAAGCAGCCAGAAAAAGGCCGTGAGCCGAAGTCCCCAGGCGAAGAAAAAGATGGACCACCAGAAGTTGACGAAGAGCTGCGCCCAGTACGTGAATAGTGCGTCGCGCGATTCCTTCGTCCCTTCTCCGGCGATCATCGCCGCGCTGATCGCCATCAAAATATAAAGGAGCGTCCACGCCACCGGGAACACCCAGCCCGGCGGGGCGAAGGCTGGCTTTTTCAGATGCGCGAAGGTCTCCATACCGCCGCGGGAGAGAAGCGCCGAAAGTCCGCCCACGCCGAGAGTGCCGGTGACATATCCGGCATAGCGCATGATAGCCCGTTTCTTTTCCCTGCGCAGATCCATGATAGCTTACCTCCGTTTTATTCCGCGACAAGTATATGCATGGCGGCGGATGCTTATGCCGAAAAGACCTTTTCCAGATGCTTCTGCTCAAAACGCGTCAGCGCGCGGAAATCCACAAACGGATGATATACCGCCTCCAGTTCGTCGTGCAGCTCCTTCGCCCGCCGCAGCGCGGAACACGCCTCCGCCGCGAGCGAACGGCGCAGCGCGGCGGCGCGGCGGACTTCCTTTCGCTTTGCGTCGGAAAGCTCCGCCGCCGTGTCGAGCCGGAAGTGCCGCGCGGCCTTGCCGTCAAAACGGAAATCGCCGGACACCGCGACGAGCGACAATCCATCCTCCGGCAGGATCAGCGCCGCGAGCTTTTCCGGATCGACTGGATTGGGACAGACGATGCGCGCCGCGCCGGCCGAGCGCGCCCGTTCAAGCACCGCCTGCAAAAAATCGTCCGTAAGCCCAAGCTCATTATCCAGCGTGTACACCCGCCCAAACGACGCGGCGGTCTCCGAGAGCAGCACCGCGCCGCGGCAGGTATAGGCCGAGAGAAAACGCCTTTTTTCGTATTCCTCCGCCTCCGAACGATGAACGGCCTTTTCTGCGAACGCTTCGGCGCGTTTTTGCACGCGCGCTTTAGCTTCTGCCGTAAGAACGCCTGGAATGCCGCCGGGGGAGACGAGCCTTGCCGCATGCAGCATGTCATAGGCGCGCGCATACTCGCGCCGGTACGCGGCAAAGAGCCGCCGCATTTTCTCCGCCTCCTCCGGCGGAATGGGACGGTAAAATGCGCTGAGATCGAGATACTTTCCCGAAGCGCCCGGAACGGCGGGCTCCTGCACATGCGGAGACGTGGCGTCCACATACCCGAGCTTCTTTTCCGGAATGTATATCCCGTCGAGCGACTCCGGATCGCCGGAGCACAGAATGGCTTCAACGGTGAGTCCCGCTTCTTCCGCGCGCTCGGCGGCGCGGCGCATGAGCGTGGATTTCCCGTTGCCGGGGCCGCCCTTGATGTACCAGACAAACGCGCCGTCCTCCGGTGCGGCAAACGCCGAATAGAGCGAAACGAACCCCGCGCCGGTGTTTGCGCCGAGGAAAAACTGCCGGGAAATTTTTTGTTCCATAACGATGCACACCCTTTCCATGTATCAGGATATGCGGGAAACCGAAAACACGACGCAAAAGACACTTGATATTTTTCCGCGCATCCGATATAATAACGAAGCGGTCTTTGGCAAGGCTGCACTAGTCGGGGAGCCAGCGGTGCCCTGTAGCCTGCAATCCGCTATAGCAGGGATGAATTCCTCTCCGAGGGTATGCGATGTGTCGTCTGGCGGCAGTAAGTGGCGCTGACGGTCTGGTCTCGCGCAACACAGCCCCGTGAACCATGTCAGGCGGGGAACCGAGCAGCATTAAGCGGATCGCTGTGTGTGCCGTGAGGGTGCCGGACCTGAGCCGGCTGCTGTTGCACCGGGCATACCGCATCATTCAAGGAAAGGTGTGCAGTCTTGCCAAGGATCGCTTTCTATTTTCCCAAAAACGGAGAGATGGATTTTGTACGAAGCTCTGTACCGGAAATACCGGCCGAAAACCTTTGACGATGTGGTGGGGCAGCCGTTCATCACCGAAACGCTCAAGACCCAGGTGCGTACCGGACGGCTTAGCCACGCCTATCTTTTTATCGGCACCCGCGGCACGGGCAAAACGTCCTGCGCGCGCATTCTCGCCAAGGCGGTCAACTGCGAGCACCCGGTGGACGGAAACCCCTGCAACGAGTGCGACGCCTGCCGCGGCATTGAGGACGGCTCCGTTCTCGACGTGGTCGAGCTGGATGCGGCGTCCAACAACGGTGTGGATGATGTGCGCATGCTGCGCGACGAGGCGATCTTCTCTCCGACCACGGTTCGCAAGCGCGTGTACATCATCGATGAGGTGCACATGCTCTCCAAACCGGCGTTCAACGCGCTGCTGAAAATTTTGGAGGAGCCGCCGCAGCATCTCATGTTCATTCTCGCAACAACGGAGCTCCATAAAGTTCTTCCCACGATCCTCTCCCGCTGCCAGCGCCACAGCTTCCGGCGGCTCGACGGCGACACGATCGCCAAGCGTCTCGCCTATGTTGCGGAGCAGGAGGGCATCAGCCTCACGGCGGACGCGGCGCAGCTTCTTGGCCGCCTTGCCGACGGCGGCATGCGCGACGGCCTTTCTCTGCTCGACCAGTGCTCCGCGGCGGAAACGGTAGACACCGCGGCGGTGCTCAACGCCATGGGACTGGCCGGAACGCTCCGCACGCAGTCCATTGCGGACGCCGTTCTCGCCGGGAATACCGAGGAAGCGCTCACGCAGTTTGAATCACTCTGGCAGGACGGCAAGGATCCTGCGGCGCTGCTCGGCGAGCTCTCGGGGCTCTTCCGCGACGCGCTGCTGCTCCGTCTCGCCCCGAAGGGCGGGCGGACGCTGATCTCCGGAGCTTACGGGGAAAACGTTCTGCGCGATATCCGCGCGGGCGACGGAAACCTTCTCTGGCTTCTCAATACGCTGCAAAAGCACCAGGCACTGCTGCGCGAAACGGGCAATCCGCGCCTGCAGACGGAGCTCTGTCTCGCGGAGCTCTCCGGCGGCGAAGAGATCGCGCCGCCGCGCGCGGCCGCTCCCACGCAGAGACCTGCCGCGCCCCGGCCGGAACAGCGGGATATCCCGACGCCGTCTCCGGCGCCGCCGGTACAGGAAACGCCGGCTCCGGCGAAGAACGATCCCATATATGCGCCGCCGATCACGGCGAGTGAGCCTTTCCCGGAAGAAGAAGCAAAACCGGCGCCTCCGGCGGCGGAAAGCGTCCCGGTGACAGAAGCGTTGGAAAGCGTCCCGGTGACGGAAGCGGCGGACAGTGTCCCCGCGGGCGGCGTCAGCTGGGAATACGCGCTCTCGCAGCTTGAAAACGAGCTGCCCATTGGCGTTCGCATCGTTCTGACGGACGCCACGCAGTCCTCGGGCGAGATCCGCGGGAGCGAACTTATTCTGCATCTGCTCCCGGGCTTTCCGAAAAACGCCGTCAACGTTCCGGACGTGCTCAACAAGATACGGCAGAAGGTGTCTGCGCTCTGCGGCGCACCGATGCAGATCCGGCTGGAGGAGCTGCAAAGCGGCGGCGCACAGGGAGAGGATAAACTTGATTTTCTCGGCAAATTCGGCAATGTAACCATCCAATAAAAAGGAGACAGGAAACTATGGCAAAAGGATACAGAGGCGGCAGCTTCGGCGGCGGTATGAGTATGGGCGGCGGCATGAGACAGAGCGATCTTATGAAGCAGGCACAGAAGATGCAGCAGGACATGCTGAAAATGCAGGAGGAACTGGACGCAAAAACATACTCCGCTTCGGCGGGCGGCGGCGTTGTCACGGCGGAGGTCAACGGCAAGCGCGAGCTCATCACGCTCACGATCGCCCCCGAGGCCGTCGATCCCGACGATGTGGAAATGCTGCAGGACATGGTCATCGCGGCGGTCAATTCCGCGCTCAAGGCGGCGGAGACCTTCCGCGAGGAGAGTATGGCGAAGGTCACCGGCGGGCTGAACTTCGGCTTCTGATTTTAAATTTTATCATGCAGAAACGGCGCGGACAGGGGAACTGTCTGCGCCGTTTTGTGCTGTAAGCGGTATTAGAGATGCTTTACCATCTGCATTTCACGGTAAAGATGGCCGGAATAGGAGTATTCTGTTTCTTTTATCTCCCGAAAGCCGATATCCGAGTACATTTTGCGCGCGGCGGCGTTATCGAGAGATACGCTGATATAAATTTTATCTGCGCCGTGTTTCTTTTTGAAATAATCAAGAAACTCCCGGACGGCCCGCTTACCGTACCCATTACCCTGAAACTGACGGCCGATCATAAACCGGCTCATCGACCAGCCGGGATAGGTGTCGTCGTAGTCGTACAGAACAAACCCGACCATGGTATCGCCATCGTATACCCCGAGCGTGTACAGCCCGTTCTCATAGGCGGCTTCAACGAGGGAGCGCGTATTGTCTGCGACAAAGTACTTCTGACTTTCCTCGACCTGCAGTTCCATGCATTCCCGGTAGTTTGATTTATCGATCGTTTTAAAATCCATGCCCCTGCTCCTATACATTTTCCAGCGGCAGATGCACGATCTGGATATCGCGCTCGATGGCATAGCGCAGCGTGTTGAGCGTGCCGCCGGATTTGCCGTCGTAGCAGGCGATGATGAGATCGGCGTGGTCGACCATGTACCGGTTGCGCTTCATCATGCAGCCGGGGGAGTAGTGCTCCTGCAATACGGTGACGGTGTCGCAGCGCGCGAGAAGGGCTTCGTACCGCTGCCGCTGCGCCGCGCCCCAGTGCTCCGCCTGTCCGGCGAACGGGACGGCGGCTTCAAGCGTTATATCGGGGTGATTCTCGCGCAGCGCGAGAACAGCCTCGCAGAAATAGAGATCGCACCCCTCGGCCATACCGCAGATGAACCGGTGAAAGCCGGATTCGTATACCGCTTCCAGCGTATCGTACAGCGTCCGTTTCAGTCTCCGGCAGCGCGGATCGTTTTCGTTGTAGCCCCATGGCAGCTTTTCAGCCCGGTGGCCCGTAAAGGTGCAGGTCGGCTCGCCCATGCGCATCACATCCTTTTGACGCTATTGTAAGGTTTTTCGGCCGGATTGTCAAAGCTCTTGATTTTTTTGCGGGGCGTGCTATAATACGGCTATCTGAATATGGAACTATTCTTCAGGGCAGGGTGAAATTCCCGACCGGCGGTAAAGTCCGCGAGCCGTAAGGCAGATTCGGTGCAACTCCGAGACCGACAGTATAGTCTGGATGGAAGAAGAAGCGGTAAGGCTCTCCTTACATTCTTGTGCTGCGCCCGGAGAATGGCTTTCTTCGGACGAATTTTTTTTAAGGGGGCCTTTCCCATGACAAACACCCGTAAACTGACGACGATGGCGATCCTGACGGCACTCTCCGTCTGCTTCGTTGCGCTGATCCATTTCCCGATCTTTCCGGCGGTCGCGTTCCTTGAATACGACCCGGCGGATATTCCCATTCTGATCTGCGGCTTTGCGTTCGGCCCGGCTGCGGGATTTATCGTCACGCTGATCGCCGCATTCATTCAGGGCTTTACCGTGAGCGCCCAGAGCGGGATCTACGGCATCATCATGCACATTGTTGCAACGGGCGCGTATGTGCTCTCGTCGAGCCTTTTCTACCGGAAACACAAAACGAAGAAAATGGCCGCGGTCGCCATTGGCATCGGCACGCTGACGATGGTCGTGTGCATGTTCTTTGCCAATCTCGTCATCACGCCGTATTTTCTGATGGGCGCGGTGAACAGCGGCACGGTGTCCGCCGTGCTCTCGCTCATGCCGTTCATCCTGCTTTTCAATCTTATCAAAGCGGGCGCCAACGGCGCGATCACGTTCTTTATCTATAAGCGCGTCAAGCACCTGTTCTTCAAAGACTAAGAAACCGAGGATATCTCTCCATGACCGAGGACTTTTCCTGCCGGTTTGCCGCCGCGCGGCGGCAGATCATTGAAAAAGAATATGCCAATCTGAACCCGGAACAGCGCGAAGCTGTTCTGACGACGGAAGGCCCGCTGCTTCTGCTCGCGGGCGCCGGCAGCGGGAAAACGACGGTCTTGATCCACCGCGTGGCCAACATCCTGCAGTTTGGCCGCGGCGCGGACACGAGAGAGCTTCCGCCCGATGCGGACGAGACGATGCTCGCCGCGCTCGAGGACGCCGCAGCCGGACGCACGGACGTGACGGACGATATCCGCCGCCTGTGCGCCGTCGATCCCGCGGCGCCGTGGCAGGTGCTCGCGATCACGTTTACGAACAAGGCTGCGGACGAGCTGAAAAACCGTCTGGAAGCCAAGCTCGGAGAGACCGGGCGCGATGTCTGGGCGCTCACGTTCCACGGCACATGCGTGCGCATCCTGCGTCGCTGCGCCGACCGTCTCGGTTTTCCGAACAGCTTCACGATCTACGATCAGGCGGACAGCCTCTCCGTTATGAAGCGCATTCTGCGCGATATGAACATGGACGACAAGGTGTTCCCGCCGAAGGCCATGCTTGCCGCGGCGGGCCAGTACAAGGGCTCGCTCGTCTCGCCGGAGGAGGCCGTCGCCGCCGAGGAGCGCTCCGGTGATATCCGCCGCATCCGCACGGCGAAGATCTATGCAGCCTATGCCAAACACCTGCAGGACGCCGGAGGTATGGACTTCGACGATCTCATATACTATACCGTCCGTCTTCTGCAGAACGAGCCGGATGTGCTCGCATATTATCAGAAAAAATTCCGATACGTCCTCATCGACGAGTATCAGGACACGAACCATCTGCAATATCTCTTTGCTGCGCTCATGGCGAGCGGCAGCCGGAACATCTGCGTTGTCGGCGACGACGACCAGAGCATCTATAAATTCCGCGGCGCGACGATCGAGAACATCCTCTCCTTTGAAAAGCAGTACCCGGACGCACGTGTCATCCGGCTCGAACAGAATTACCGCTCGACCGGCAACATTCTCGCCGCGGCGAACGCCGTCATCGCAAACAACCGCGAGCGCAAGGGCAAAACGCTCTGGACGGCGCAGTCCGGCGGCGACCCCGTCACGCTCTTCGAGGCGCGGAATGAGGATGACGAGGCCGACTTTGTCGCGCGTACCATTGCCTCCGCGCGCCGGCCCATGCGTGATTTCGCCGTGCTCTACCGGACGAACGCGCAGTCGCGCAGCATCGAGCTTGCGCTCAAACGCCGCTCCATTCCGTACCGCATTTTCGGCGGCACGCGCTTCTTTGATCGCACCGAGGTCAAGGATATTCTGGCATATCTCAGCGTGATCGCGAACCCCACGGATGAAACGCGGCTTCTGCGCATTGTGAACGAGCCGCCGCGCGGCATCGGGGCGACAAGTCTGGAAAAGATCCGCGAGATCGCCGCGGCGGAGAACATTTCCGTTTTTGAAGCGATGACCACGGCATCTCACCGCACCGGCATCGCCGCCGGAAAGCGGATGGAGGAGTTCTGCCGCATGATCGCGGAGCTGCAGGAAGCGGTTTCTGCGCTGCCGCTTGATGAGTTTTACGACGCGGTGGTCGAGCGCACCGGCTACGCGCTGGCACTCGAGACGAAGGGCGGCGACGAAAATGTCACCCGCCTTGAAAACATCGCCGAGCTCAAGTCCAGCATTGTGAAGAGCGTGGAAGCCAACCCTGACCTCGATCTCTATTCGTATCTGGACGAGGTAGCGCTCTATACCGATCTGGACAATTACGACCGCGCCGAGGATGCCGCCGTCATGATGACGATGCACGCGGCAAAGGGTCTGGAATTTCCGGTCGTGTTCATTATCGGCGCGGAGGAGGGCCTGTTCCCGAGCATGCAGGCCATCGGCCAGAGCGAGGATATGGAGGAGGAGCGCCGTCTCTGCTATGTGGCGATCACCCGTGCGCGGGAAAAGCTCTATATCACCTGCGCCGCGCAGCGTATGCTCTATGGCCGCACCTCGGCCAACCTTCCGTCCCGCTTCACCGAGGAGATACCCCAGACGCTGCTCGACCGGCAGGGGCTGGCGAAAAAGAAAGCAAATCTCTGGGATGACGACGGCACATTCATCTCCGGAAGAAGCGGAACATGGGGCGGAGGCTCCTCCGGCTATTCCGGCGGAGGGGTGTCCTACCGGCCCGGTAGCTTTGGCACGAGCTATGCTGCACGCACCGGACGGACCGGCGCGGCAAAGCGCGCGGCTCCGGAAAAGCCGAAGACCGTCCTGTCCGCGCCGAAAGCACCGGACTTCAAAAAGGGCGACCGCGTGGTACATAAGGCGTTCGGTAAGGGCGTGATCGAAAAGATGACGCCGATGGGCGGCGACGCGCTGGTCGAGGTAAAGTTCGATTCCGGGGAAACGAAACGAATGATGCTGCGCGTTGCCGCGCAGCACATGACGAAGGGCGAGTGAGACGTTATGGAACATACGGAATCCATGCATACCGCGGAGGAGCACGTTCACGTCCATGCCGACGGAACGGTGCATTCTCACTCCCACGCGCATACGCACCAGAACACCAAAACCGTAAAGAACCGTCTGGCGCGCGTGATCGGACATCTGCACGCCGTTGAGCGCATGATCGACGACGGACGCGACTGCGCCGAGGTGCTCGTACAGCTTGCCGCCGTGCGCAGCGCGATCAACAACATCTGCAAAATAATTTTGCGCGACCATATGAACCATTGCGTCATCGACGCCGTCCAAAAAGGGGACACTGAAACGCTTTCTGAATTGGACAAGGCGATCGATCTCCTGATGAAATAATGATAGGGAGGTATTCTCCATGAAAAAATCCGCGGCTCCCATTCTGATCCTCGTTTTCCTGCTTGTCGCTGTCGGCATTTTTGTTGTGTTCCGTATATCGAAAAACAATGCTTCGGATACGCAAAATCCCGGGACGACGGCGACCGCAACGCCCGAACCGACGGCCACGACGCCCCCCACGGCGACGCCGGAGCCGACCGGGACACCTGTTCCGACAGCCGTCCCGACCGCCGTTCCTACAGCAACGCCCGTCCCGACCGAAACGCCGGTACCCACTGTGCAGCCGACAGCGGTGCCCGTCCAGGACCAGAGCGGCGAGTTCCGCTCGGACACGGGGACGTACATCAACATCGTCGTCAAGTGGACGGTGACCGGCAGCGGCGGCACGAAAACGCTCAAGCTCGACACTTACGTCGAGTCGTACGCGCTCGTAACGGGTGACCGCACCAGCGACGTTGTGTTCAATGTCGGCGGCAATGTGTCGTACGCGTCCTCCAAGGCCATCCGCCTTGACAATGTCCCCCTGACGCAGACCTTCCTCGGCAGCACGAGCGTGGATGTCACGTCCGGCACGGACGTACCGGTGAACGTGACATGGCACTTCAACGGGACCTACAGCAACCAGAACATCGCCACCATCGTGGCGGAGGACACCCTTCACATTAATTAAGGAATAGTAAAAGAATGCGGCGCGGTTCTTCAAACCGCGCCGCATTCTTATGTCTATATGTCGGATAGTTCGGGGACGCCGTATTTACGAAACCGGGGAATTCCCGGCGGATCGCCTTGTCAGCAGAAGCGCCAAAGCCGCACCCATAAGACCGCCGGTCAGCTTGGTGATAAGCAGCGGAAAGATCAGGCTCCGCTCGACGGCCACGGTAAAGCCGAGATGCGAGGCCAGCGCGGAAGCGCCGCAGACAAGAAAAGCGGCATTCATAACTTTGCCCCGCAGATCCATTCCCTTGATCATGCTGATGGCCGGAGTGGCGCTGACAAAGCCGACGAGCAGGGCGGCAAAGCTGCGGTCATCTATATGCAGCTTTCTGCCCAAAGCAGAAAACGGCCGGGAAAGGCTGCGCCGGAGAAGCTCCGCCGCAGGGAGACTCCCCAGCATGACGATCCCGATGGACGCGACTACCTGCATTGCCTCTTCCAGCGGCATCAGGGAAGGCAGCAGCTTTATATTGCCGATATACTGCACCGCGCCGAGCGTCAGCCCGATCAGAGAAAGAGCCCGAAGAAACTTGGCAAAGCCGCCGAATACTTTCAGACTTTTCTGCGGGGCAAAATGGAGGCAGAGCATCAGCGCCGCGGAAAAAAGCAGGATCGGAATGCTCTCTTTCAGAAGGGGGAGAAACTGCATCCCTCCGGCAAGACCGCCGAGTATCTGCGCCGCGGGCATGGGAATGAGACCGATCAATATCCCTCGGGAAAAAGCGCTCGTGTCCTCCGGAGAGAAGCCCCATGCCCATCGGAATGGTAAATGCCAGCGTGCATCCCGTTGTGGCGGAGACCAGAATGCCCGCGTAAAGCCCGACGGTCGGATCGGAGGCAAGATCGACTGCCGCCTGATAGCCTCCCATATCGATGGGAATAAAACCGCCCAGCATTCCGGGATCCAAGCCGATCCTTTGCCAGAGCGGAGAGAGCGTCAGGGAAAGTACCCGGACAATGAGGGGAGAAAGACAGAGAATGCCTGCCATGGAGAGAGCCGTGGGGCCCAGCAGACGGAAACCCTCCTCAAATCGTTCTCCCAATCCCAGCCGGTTGCCGAGAAGACAGTCGATCCCGCCGATAAGCGCTCCGGCGGCCAGAAGCCAAAGCAATATCCGCTCCATGGGTCAGATGCGGCGGATCTCCGCTTCGATATCGGCAATGGTGCGCGGAATACCGGCCGAAAGGTTTTCGCAGCCGTTTTCCGTCACGAGACAGTTATCCTCCAACCGGAAGCCGATGCCCCATTCCTCGTGGTACACACCGACATCCACACAGAAGACCATGTTGGGCGCGAGGACGGCAGGACGCTCTACCACATCGTGCACATCGTAGCCGATGTGATGCGAGCCGCCGTGCCACATGAGCTTCCCAATCTCGTCCGCGCTCCGGAGAACCCCTGCTTCCACCAGACGCTCCGCGTTGTAGCGGCGGATCGTGGCATCTACCTCTTCCATGGGCATACCGGGGCGAATGATCGAAAACATATAGTCTGAGGTAGCCAGCACGCACTCGTACAAAAGCCGCTGACGAGGCGAGAACCGTCCGTTGCACGGCCAGCCGCGGGATACGTCGGTGATCATGTTGTCGTACTGCGCGCCGACGTCGTTGAGGATCATGTCGCCGTCCTGCGCCTGCCCGGTGTAGCTGTAATAATGGATGCAGAAGTTGTTTTTTCCGGCGGAAATGATGGAGGGAAATCCGGGACCGTCCGGGCCGAACTGGGCCAGCGCATAATCAAAATCCGCTTTGTACTGGTACTCATATTTTCCGGGGCGAGAAGCGTGCATCATGGCCAGAATGCCCGCTTTGGTGATCTTCTCAGCTTCACGCAGCGCCTCGATCTCGCAGGGCTGCTTTATAAGCCGCAGCCGGCGGATCAGTATGTTGGCGTTTTCCAGACGCAGGAACGGATATTCCTGCTGGATCACGTTTCGCCAGCTGTGCGCCGGGCGGTCAATGTCAGCGGGGGAGATGCGGTAGAGGTCGAGATAGACGGCTCCATATTTTCCGCTGTTCGCCAGTGCGGAAAAATCCGTTTCCAGCGCGCCGACGAAGCGCACGTCCTCAACGCCGGAAACGCTTTCCGCTTCCTGCGGCTTGATCCGAGTGCCGGTCCAGCGCTCGGCAATAGCGTCCGGCGGCAGCAGATACAGCCGCTCCGCGACACTGCCCTCGGCGTCTTTCAGCGCGAGCAGCACCGCCTGCCTGCACTTCAGCCCCGTAAAGTAAACAAAGCTCCGATCCGCGAAAAACGGGTAATATTCGTCGTTCGTTTTCCGAACCTCTTCGCCGGAAAAAAGCATCAAAAGCGAACCAGGCTGCATCATGGCATAGAGCCGTTCCCGGTTTCCCTGATAGTATGCGGTATTCATGGTTTATTCCTCCTTATTCAGACGTTCTTATTATAATGACTTGGTGAAGGTTTGAAAAGAAGAAAAACACAGGATATCTATACGGCATACTCAGCCCCATTGACAAATTTTTCATAAGCGGCTACAATGCCACCTACCCGCGAAAAACGCGGGATATCAAACGAGAAAAACGAGGGATACCAAAGTGGAACACAGCGAACTGTTCCGAACGGAAAAAATCAGCAAAGTTCTGTTGCGTCTGGCGCCGCCGGTGATGCTCGCGCAGCTCATTCAGGCGCTTTATAATATCGTGGACAGTCTGTTTGTGGGCCGGTATTCGGAATCCGGCCTGACGGCTTTGTCCATCATCTATCCGATCCAGCTTTTGATGATCGCTCTCGCCGTCGGAACGGGCGTAGGGATCAACACGGTGATGGCGGCAAAGCTCGGCGTGGGCGAGACGAAAAAGGCGGATGAGTATGCCGGTGTGGGAACACCGCTCGCCGCCGCGCTGTGGCTTTTGTTCGCTGCGGTCTGCTGGGCGGTCATGCCCGCCTATGCGAGAATATCCACCTCGTCTGACGCGGTGATACGCGATGTGACGGTATATGGCCGGATCGTGTGCGTATTCAGCTTCGGGCTGTTCTTCGAGAGCATCTGGACAAAGGTGCTGCAATCGAACGGCGATATGAAAACGCCAATGATCGCCCAGATCCTCGGCGCGGTCGCGAACATCGTTCTCGACCCGCTTTTGATTTTCGGCCTTTTCGGCCTTCCGGAAATGGGTATCGCCGGTGCTGCCGTTGCTACTGTTGCGGGGCAGATCGTGGCGGCGCTCGTCGTGATGAGAAAGGGCTTTCGCCGCTCGCCCGCGGCAAAGGCGTATCCGCACCACGTCGCAAAGATCTTCCGTCTCGGCATACCGAATATCCTGATGCAGTCGGCGTACACTTTTTATATTTTCGGCCTTAATCTGATTTTGGCGAGCTTCTGCGACGAGGCTGTCACCGCTCTCGGTATTTACTATAAGTGGCAGACGTTCTTCTTTATCCCGCTCGGCGAGATGCAGACGTGCATCGTTCCGGTCATCAGCTACAATTACGCCGCGCGAAACATCGACCGCTGCAAAAAGACGCTTTCGGCCTCTGTCCTGTTCGGCGCGGCGCTGATGGCCGTCGGCACGCTGATCTTCGTTTCTCTGCCGTCACAGCTGCTGCGGACATTCACTTCCGATGCGCTCGTGATCGAGATCGGCACGGTCGGCTTCCGCATCATCGGCCTCGGCTTTATCCCGATGGTCACATCGCTGATCTTTCCGGTCTTCTTTCAGGCGGTGGGCTCAAGTCTGAAAAGCTCGGCGCTCACGGTGATCCGGACAGTCGTGCTGTTCGTCCCGCTCGGCTATCTTTTCTCCCGCTTCGGGCTGAGCCGGTTCTGGCTGACGTATCCGGTTACGGAGATCCTGACGAGCATCGTGGGGTTTGTATTCTACCGGCAGTTCCTCAAAAAAGACTATGTCAGCGAGCCGAAGCCGCTGCGCGCGGATGACGGAGACGCCGTGGCGCTCAAACCCTCGAAGCCGGGCGTCATCATCACCATCGCCCGCGAGCACGGCTCCTCCGGCAAGCAGATCGGAAAGCTCGTTGCGCAGAAGCTCGGCATCCCGTTTTACTACAAGGAGATGGTGGCGCTGGCCGCGCATGAGAGCGGACTCGACCGCGAATTCATTTCCGATATCCACAAAAACGCTCCGGACGCGATGCGTGATCTCTATCTCAGCTCGCAGGTGGTCCAGAGGGCCATCGCGGCGCAGGATCGGATCATCCGCCGCATCGCCGACAACGGTTCGTGCGTTATCGTAGGGCGCGCCGCGGATTATGTTCTGCGGGAGCATAAAAATGTTGTCCGTGTGTTCGTTCACGCGCCGCTCGACTACCGAATCCGTCGTGTCATGGAGGTATACGGGGACACGCTGCGGGAGGCAAAACGCAATATCTGTCACTCCGACAAGGCGCGGGCGTCGTATTACCGGCACATCTCCGGGCGCCGCTGGGGCGATGCCGAAAACTATGAGCTGACGGTGGATTCCTCCGCGGGACTGGAAGAAACGGCGGCGATCATCGTCGCCTACGCCCGCGCCGCAGCGGGGGAAAAGTAATCTTCCGTTTATACCCGATAACAGATATAAATTATGACGCCGTATCCGGTTTTTCCGGATACGGCGTCATCTTATGCGCTTATGCGCTTATGCAGTTATCGGATCAGATGTACTGCGCGAGGTTGTAGGCAGCTTTGGTAGCGCCCCAGACGAGGCCGGCCTGGAAGGAGTCGCCGATGTTGTAGATCTCCTTGGCGACATGCTGCTTCACGCCCTCGAGATACTGGCTCTCGTCGGCGCGGCGGCCGAGCGCGTTGACGAACAGCTCCGCGTGATGCTCTTCGACGACCGTTTCGGGACCCATCTTCGGCGCGAGCGGGTTGACGACGTTCTTCGGCAGAACCGGCGTCCAAGTGCAGTAAACGTCCGGCGCGCCCTTGGAGATGTTGCGGCTGACGAGCACCCTGCCCGGCTCAAACGACTTGATCGTCGCGCAGTTGACGAGCTTCGCGCCGTTATCCTCAAGATAGTGGATGATGTGGCCGCGGTTGGCGGTGCAGGCGCCGTCCATGAAGTTGCCGAGCATGTCGATCACGGTGATCCTGCAGCCGTGCTCGTAGCTCAGCCAGTAGGCGGTCTCCATGCCGACCGCGCCGCCGCCGAGAACGACGACCTTCTTTGCACCGCCGAGCTTTTCGGGATTGCGCAGAAGCTCCGTCGCTTCGACCATGTTCACGGTGTCGATGCCGGGAATGCGCGGGCTGATGCGCTTGGCGCCGACGGCATAGATCACGGCGTCGTAGTTCTGCGCCTTGAGATATTCCGGCGTGGCCTCTACACCGAACTTCACCGCAACGCCCTTCTGCCCGAGCGTCTGGCGCTTGAGCCATTCGACATAGTTGTGCATGTCGTACTTATTTTTGGGAACGGCAGCGGCGTTCGCAATGCCGCCGAGCTCGCTCGTTTTCTCAAGGATCTCGACGGTGTGGCCGCGCTGCGCGGCGTAGATGGCAAAGTTCATGCCGGCGGGGCCGCCGCCGACGACGCCGATCTTCTTCGCCGTTACAGCGGGCGCGGACTGCTTGGGCAGCACGTCCTCATGGCCGGTACGCGGGTTGACGGCGCACTGCGGGTGACCGCCCTCGACGAACTCGTTGACGCAGGCTTCCTGACAGCCGATGCACGGACGGATCTGGTCCACGTCGCCCGCATAGGCTTTCCTGCACCAGTCGGGATCGGCGAGCACCGGGCGGCCGAGCATGATCATGTCGCACTTGCCGTCACGCAGGGCTTTCTCGTCCATATCGGGATAGTTGAGCTTGCCGACAGCGACGATGGGAACCTCAAATCCGGCGTTGGACTTCACGCCGCGCTCCTTGAAGTATTCCTTGGCCACCTTCGCTACGTCGAGGAAGCAGCCGGCGGGCATGTACGCGGGCGGATGCGGGAGCCACCAGTTGTCGTAGCAGCCGAGGTCCACGTCGAACATATCGACGCCCGCCTTGACGAGATTTTCCATATAGTCAAGCGTTTCATAAATGGAACGGCCGTTCTTGAAGCCCTTGAGGGAGGAAACGGTGTCCATACGCTCACCGTAGGTCTCTTCGAGAGCGCAGCTCAGATCGATGCGGTACATGATCGGGAACCACGGACCGGTGCGCTTGCGCATCTCCTTGACGATGTTGATGCCGAAGAGCTGCCAGTCGGTATATTTGCCGAGCTTGCGGTGGTTGAACGCGGTGTTGGTGAGCTGATCGATGAGATAGCCCTCGTGGCCGTGCAGATACACGCCGTCAATGCCCATCGTCTTGGCGTCTGCTGCGCCCTGCCCGAAGTTGCGGACGATCTGGTCCAGCTCAAGGTCGGTAAGGGGACGGCAGGGAATGCTCGGAATATAGAAGTTCGGATTCCAGGAGGCGGACACGGGCAGCGCGTACTTCGTCATAAGGCACTGCGGGTTGCCGACACGGCCGAGACCGGCGGTGAGCTGGATGAAAATGCGGCTGTTGCGCGCGTGGACGCCCTGCGCCAGATCGCGCCAGCCCATGAAGTTGGTGCGGGTGTTGTCGATGCGGGGGAAGTAGGAGAAGTTGCCCTTTTCCGTCACGGAAGAGTCGATGTGGTGGCTGATTGGGATGAGGCCCGTGGTGAGAAGGCCGACGCCGCCTTCGGCGCGGGCAAAAAAGTACTCGCGCATTTTGTCGTTCGGGCGGCCGGTCTCTTCCGCCATCTGGCAGTTGCCCATCGGTGCCATCACAAGACGATTCTTGATCGTCAGACGGTTGACCTGGATGGGGGAGAACATCGTGTCATACGGCCAGAGCTCCCTGGTATAGCGTCCGGTACCGCCTTCGGTATTTTCGCAGTCCTTCTGCACCCAGTTGCCGTAGCTGTTGACGAGTCTTTCAACCAATGCATCGGTTTTCAAATCCAAATCCCTCTTTCATACTTTATTTATAATTGTTCTCAATTTCTTAATGATTTGTTCACAGCCATTGTGAATCCTCCACCAACATCATGTTCAATTTAACACAACCAGCACAGATAATCAACAAAAAATAATAAGAAATCCTTGATTATTTTAGTAGAAAGTGATACAATGATTATGTAGTTAAAATCTATAAAAGTGTCTAAAAACGCACACAAATTCATCAAACTGCGCGAAAGGAAACTTGCGATGGAAACAACTGCAAAAGTGATTGCCGTATCCGGAAAGGGCGGAGTGGGAAAAACGACGCTGGCGGCGGCCATGGTGCGCCACCTGACGGAGTGCAAACCGGACGCGAGGATCCTCGCGATCGACGCCGATCCCGCCGTCGGTCTTTCAACGTGTCTCGGCGTGGAGGTCACGCTCACGCTTGACGAGATCCGCAAGCAGATCATTGATAACGTAGAAGAGGGCCGCACGAAGGAAGCGATGGATCTCGTGGAGGAATCCCGTTACCGCATCTTCGACGCGCTGGTGGAAAAGAACGGTTTCGCCTTTCTCGCCATCGGCCGCCCGGAAGCGGAGGGCTGCTACTGCCGCATCAACGCCTATCTGAAGGACGTTATCACGATGCTCTCCCGCGAGTTTGATTATGTTGTTATCGACGGCGAAGCCGGTATCGAGCAGATCAACCGCCGCGTGCTAGAGAAGGTCACGCACCTTCTGCTCGTCTCCGACCAGAGCCGCAAGGGCATTCAGGTCGTCGGAACGATCAAGCAGGTCGCCGATGAGCTTGTCATGTACGACCGCATCGGCGCGGTGATCAACCGCGTGACAAACCCGGAGCTCAACAAGTTCATCACGATTCCGGGCGTTGAGATTCTTTCCTATATCGAGTCGGACGATTACCATGCCGCCAACGACATCCAGGGCAAAACGGTGTACGATCTTCCGCCGGAGTCGAGCGTGTACCGCGGAACGAAGGAAGTTCTGGAAAAGTTCGGCATTCTCTGAAAGGCGCGCAATTAAACTTATAAATAAAGGGCAAACAACAAGAGAAAGAAATCAAAAAAGGGGTGTGACATTTGAAGGATCTCAAGCATCTGATCTACTTTGAGCAGCTTCTGGATAATGCCGACAACGAGCTTGTGCGAAAGGCAGCCGCGGAAGGGAATCTGGCCATGGGGTACACCTGCTACCATGTCCCCGAACCGATCCTCAACGTTGGCAACTGCTTCTCCGTCCGTCTCCGCGCTCCGCACACCGGCTCCATCGACATTGCAACGTACTACATGTCGAACTACACCTGCGAGTTCGCCAGAGCGCTCACCGAGCGCGCCATCGAGGGCGGCTACCAGTTTCTGGACGCCATGATCGGCGTGGACGCCTGCTCCATGATGAACCGTGCTATGGAGCACTTTGAAATCCTGCAGGTAAACGACAAGCCCAACTTCTTCGTGACCCACGCGGACATTCCCTTCAAGATCACCGACTACACGCTCGAGTCCTATGTGAAGCAGATGCGCTACCGTGTGCTCGATGTTATGAAGGAAAAGCTCGGCGCGGACACGTCGGACGAGGCGCTGCGCAAGGCCGTGGAGGAGCACAACGAAGTCTGCCGCATCCTTACTGAGATCGGCGAGATGCGCAAGATGGAAAATCCGCCCATCACCGGCTACGAGTACCACGTTCTCAATCTGGTCTCCTACACCTGCCCGAAGGCGCTTATCCTGCCGTACCTGCGCGAGACGCTTGCCGAGATCAAAAAGCGCAAGGTCGATGCGAAGCCCTGGTACCGCGCCCGTGTTTCCATCGTCGGCAGCGAGATCGACGATCCCATGCTCACCAAGCTCATTGAAAACTGCGGCGCGTTCGTAGTTTCCGACCGCTACTGCTTCGGCTCCACGCCGGGCCGCGAGGTCATTGAGCTCAACGACACCGACGACGTACTTACGCAGCTCTGCCTGCACTACATGCAGCATTCCGAATGCGCCCGCTACATCTCCGATGAAAAGGTCCAGCAGCGCCGTGACACCGCCGACCGTCTTGCCCGCGAGTTCGGCGCCGAGGGCATCATCTATGAACAGATGAAGTACTGCGACTACTGGGGCTTTGAGCGCGCGCTCGTCAGCCACATTATGGCGGAAGAGAAGAACTGGCCGGTCCTTTCGGTCGACCGTCTGTACAACAACGGCAATTCCGGACAGCTCCGCACCCGCGTGCAGGCGTTCGTTGAATCGCTGGAGATCAAGCGCATCCGCAAAGAGGGAGGGGAGAACTGATGGCGAAAACTCCGAAATACCCCAATCCGGCGTTCTTCCGCACAAAGAACAACATGGATTGGAAGGCGCAGGGCGAAAACCTGAAGGAAGTCTTTGATATCGCCAAGGATATGCTCCTTGCCACCGACTGGAAAGCCTTCAGCGCGCGCCAGAAACAGGGCTGGATCGACTTCGGCAAGCGCGTTGCCGAGGAAGCCGCCGAGATCGCCGCCATGTCCTGCGCCGAGCGCCGCGAGCTTTTGCTCAAGGGCGAAAAGAAGCTCGGCCGTCTCTACAAGAAGGGCGCTATGGCTACCGTTCGCCGCGAATGGCGCGGCGTCGCCGACACGGCGTACGATTTCTATGAGTGGCTGCGCATTTGGGGCATGCTCCTCGGCACGTTCTCCAAGGATCTCATTCCGGCGCTCAACTCCGTGCTGCACTATCGCTGGATGATGTCCTATCTCTGCTGTGTCGGCTTCATGGATAAGAACACCATGGGTCAGCACGGCGCGGCTCTCAAGATGAGCCACCTTATGATCTACGACATTTTCCGCTACGTTGCCGAAAACCTCGTCCTTCAGGCGAAGGGCGACGCGAAGAACGGCAACAGCGCCGAACTGAACAAGAAGGTCGTTCTCTTCGACGAGATGACGATGGGCCAGATCATGGCGGGCTTCCCCGACCTGATCGGTATTCCGTATCAGCTCTTCGCGGTGTTCCTGGTCTCCGAGATCGACCAGCTCACCTGCGTGCCGTACATCGACGCGGTCGAGAGCTTCGGCCTGCCGGCGGACTGCTGCCCGGTGCCCTCCTCCGAGTGCGGCGCTCTGGTGCTGGATGCGCTGCCGCATATGGGCAAGTGCTTCATCTCCAGCTCCATGCCGTGCGACGGCTCGACCATGGCGTCCTCCTACATGTCCCGCCGCTTCCCGGATCTCCCGGTGTTCCATCTGTGCTTCCCCGTCCGCTACGAGGACGAGGAGACCGTGCAGTGCGCCGCCGAGGATATCAAGGCCTGCATCAAGTTCATTGAGGAGCAGACCGGCGCAAAGTGGAGCTGGGATGCTTATTTCTCCGCCATGAAGCGCTTCAACACAGAGACGAGCTACGAGCTCGAAAAGTGGGCGGTCAACCAGACGGCGTATCCGCAGATCATCGGCCCGTGCTACGAGCTGTTCCGCAAGTGGAACTACGAGATGGACGGCGGCATCGACCCGCGCATCTTGAAGACCTTCAAGAAAGTCAACAAGATCATGCTCAAGGCCTACGAGCGCAAGGAAGAGGCGTGGCCCGGCAAGATGAAGTACCGCGCGATCGTGTGGTCCTGCCCGGCCCACTACTATGCCAACTTCTCCAACTGGCTGGCCAACTGCTGGGGCGTCAACGTTCTCGTTGAGATGGAGAGCCTTAACTTCACCAAGCAGCTCGAGACCGAGGACAAGGAAGAGGCGCTGCGCGATCTCGGCCGTCTGTACGAGCGCATGGTCATGCGCCGTCACACGAACGGCGGTTATCAGCACGTTGTTGACGAGCTCTGGAAGCAGTGTGAGATCTGGAACGTCGATCTCATCATCATGTATCAGAACGTTGCCTGCAAGAACATGGCCACCGTGCAGGGCATTCTGGACGATCAGGCGCGCGAGCAGAACCGCAAGATGATCTGGATCGAGCACGATCTGATGGATCCGCGTACCGTCTCCCGCCGCCAGATGCGCGACAAGGTGAGCGAGTATATGCGCACCGTTATGCATGCCGAGCCTTTGGATCCCACGCTGGTTGATTTTGAAGACGAGATCTGCCTGTAAAAAAAGAAATAGAATCATTATTGGAGGGTATTTAACCATGGCCAAGAAGTATTTCGCCGGATGCGATGTCGGTTCCACTTACACCAAAGCAGTCATCCTTGACGAGCAGGGAAACATTGTCGCGCACACCACCATCCGCAGCAAGATCAACTCCGAGCAGTCCGCCCAGATCGCCATGCAGGAAGTCATCGATCAGGTCCCCGACCTGCATTCCTCCAAGGACCTTGAGTATCTCATCGGCACCGGCTACGGCCGCAACAAGGTCCCCTTTGCCGACGAGAACGTCTCCGAGATCAGCTGCCACGCCATGGGCGTCCATGTCACCGACCCGACCGTCAAGGCCATCATCGACATCGGCGGCCAGGACGTTAAGGGCATCAGCATCGACACCGACGGCACCGTCAAGAACTTTGCCATGAACGACAAGTGCGCTGCCGGTACCGGCCGTTTCTACGAAGCGATGGCGCGCTCCTTCGAGATGACGCTGCCGGAATTCTCCAACCTGTCTCTCGGCGCGAAGAACGTTATCCCCATCACCGCCCAGTGCACCGTCTTTGCCGAGTCCGAAGTCATCACGCTCGTCGGCGAAGGCAAGCCCATGGACGAGATCGCCGCCGGTATCCAGATGGCCGTGGCCAAGCGCTGCTTCGTCATGAGCAAGAAGGCCGGCGCCACCGACGCCATCACTCTGACCGGCGGCTGCGCCAAAAATGCCGGTTTGAAGCAGGCCATCGAGCACGTGCTGAAGCTGAAGGTCATCGACCTGAAGACCGATCCCCAGCTGATGGGCGCGCTGGGCGCCGCCGAGTACGCGCGGCAGAAGGGCATGGCCCGCGCCTGAATACCTCTTGCCATTTAAGGAGGCTACGATATGTGTAAGGTTTTCAAATTTCTCTTTAAGCTCATCCGTATTCTGGCGGTGGCCGTGGGCGCACTGTTCGTCGTGTACTTCTGGAACCTGGACCAGAAGCTGCTGGGCTGGGCCTATGTGCAGGTCAACAAGATCTTTGACCGCAAGAAAGTGGATATCAAGTTCTGATGGAGCTGTATAATCCGATCATACGGGAGGTGGAGGCGCTTGCCGGCGCCTCCACGCCCAAGCGGTACGCCTATGACCCGGCGGAGGCCTGGGAGGACACCGGGGCCTTTGAGCTGGTCATGCTGCGTGACGCCGCCTTTGAGCTGGGCGGCAGCGGCAAAAGCGCGGTGAATTTCACCTGTGTGACTTCCTCTTCCAATCTGGTACCCGGGGACGAGATCGTGGTCTGCGGTCCGGACCTGGACGAGTTGAACGGCGACAGCCACTATGCCCGCATCGCTCTGCTGCGGGTGGGCGATATCGAGTCCGATGACGAAGACGACACGGAGCAGGCCTTCCGGGCCATCCAGGACATGGACTTTGTGAAGTACCATGTGTTCCCCAAGGGCTATATGATCCGCACAAGCTCGGAATCCAGCCGGGAACAGGTGCGTATCAGCCGGGAGGCGGTGCAGAAGGGCATGACGTTCCGCCGCATCGGCGCGGACTTTATCCGGCAGTATAAGCAGAACCGGAACATTCTGGCGGTAAAGCTGCTGTTTATCACCGCGCCGGAGGCGGACTACGCGGCGCTGACCAGGGACGCCAAGACGGTCAAGGACATCACCATGAGCCTGACGAAGATCCTGGAGGGAATGCCCACCGACTGCGGCTCCTGCAACCTGAAGGCCATCTGCGACGAGGTGGAGGGTATGCGTGAGCTACACTTCGGCAAGGAGCATCACACCACCGAATGACACGCAAAAAAGAGCACCTGCCTCACGGCAGGTGCTCTTTTTTGTCCGTCAGATGCGGCGGTCACGCTGCTGGCTGTTGTAGTGCTTTTGCAGGAGAGGATAAATGACCTTGTAGATCAGCTTGTTCTCCAGATTATAGATGGTGAACGTGCCCGCAAACAGCAGCGCTGCCGTGATGAGCAGGCTTTTCAGCAATTTAGCTGCGAATTTCATATGGTTCCCTCCTTACCAGGCCAGACTGTCATCGAAGTCCACCAGCGTGGGGTCCAGCGGTGTCTCGTTCAGTACGACGGTCATGTATTTGTTGACGGTGTTCCGCATATCCCGCCGGGAGATGGTACGGCAGTCCTCCAGGTCGTGCTCCAGGAATATGAAGTGGAAGCCCAGGTCACGGGCCTGCTCCTCCATGAGAGCGTGGACACCGTTCATGCCCTTACAGGCCACATTGTCATTGAAGATGACCATGTCGCAGTTGAACTTGCTGGCCCACTCCCACACAGCGTTGACATTGTCCCAGCCGCCCACGGCATGGTGGCGCATGACGCCCTTCTCGGAGAAGAGGGCCAGGTCCTGAATGGCCTGCTCCGGGTCGGTGGTGGAGATCATGTTGTGGCCCATGGTGGAGTCCATATTCAGCACGATATTGATGCCCCAGCAGTTCTGGACCCAGGTGGGGAAATCGGTGTAATACACCGCGGAGGGCCCCCACAGGAATGCCCGGTGGCGGGTAGTACCGCCGAAAGGCTCATGCTTCCGTTCGTAGGCCTCCAGCATGAGCTTCAGCACCTTGCGGTCGTTTTTAGTGAACTGGTCCTCCTGGCCGTTGACAGAGGCCCAGGAGTATAGCCGATACAGACTCTCGGCAATGCCGCAGAGGGCGGAGTAAGGCGTCTTGAACAGCTCCCATTTCTCCAGCTCGATGCGGTTCTGTTCGTTCATGTGCTCAGCGCGGGCGAACAGGGCCTCCCAGTCGTACTTGACGCCGTAGTTCTCCTGAATAAAGGCGATGGCATCCCGGAGGACCTGGGTGGAATAGGGGTGCGCGCCGGGCTCGTTGTGGATCATGGCCATGGTAACGGGGAAATCCGGCAGACCAAAGCGGCGGCGCTGGAACATGGAGGTGGCCTCGCTGGCGTTGCAGGGCATATTGGTGGTCAGAACAGCGCGGCCCACAATGGGGAAATCGTCGTCGATGGCAACGCCGGTCTCCGCCGAGCAGCGGGAGCAGACGTCAGCGGCCAAGCCGAAGGACTCGGCCACATCGATGTAGTAGGGCTCCAGGTGTTGGTCGATGTCACAGATGATGAACTCCGGCAGTGTTTGGATGGGGATGGGAATCAGGCCGGGGAAGCCAGTCATAAACAGGGGCGGCATGACCTCGTCCATGGGAACGATGTTGTCGCTGTCCCTTCCGCCGCCCAGACGCTTGTCGTTGGCCAGGACCAGGGCGATCTTTTTCGTGAGGCTGCTGACGATACAGTGCATATTCATGTGGGCGATCTTCAGCTCGTCCTCCCGGTAGCCCTCAAACAGCCGGTCAATAAAGGCGAAGGTGCCCAGATAGGAGCCCATCCAACGGTACTCCCAGAAGCCCTTGAGGATCGGCACCGGGGCGGAGGCCACCATTTTGCCCATGGCCAGCAGGTTGTTCAGCCAGGCGGTGTAGTCCACAAAGGTATCCTTCACACCGCGCCACTCCCGGTGGCGGGCGATACCGGTCTTATCCTCATAGCGGCTGCGAAGACCGCCCTTGCCGTTAGCTGCCTGCCACTTGGGGTCAAAGCGTTCCAGCTTTTTATCGATCACGCCGATGACGGCATTTGTCCACTGCTTCAGTACCATGGTCACACCTCCTTATGGCCCAGCTTTTTGATCTCCAGGCTCTCGACAAAGGCCTGGAAGCGGGTACGCAGCTGACCGACGCTGCCCAGGGTGTACTCCTTCTCGATGGTGCAGCAGGGGATGCCCATCTCCTGCTGAAGCACGTGGCTGGCCAGCACCTTTTCATAGCTCCAGAACTCGCAGAACTTCATGCTCTCGTAGATGATCCCGTCGGCGCCGTAGTCCTCCGCCAGACGGCGCAGCTCACTGTGCCGCTGGTCGATCTTGGCACCGTCCATAAACCGGACGCACTGGTTGTGGTGCAGATAGTGCCGACATACCGCGTCGAAGGCCGTCTCGCCGCCGTGGATCTTGATCTCCTCCCGGCCTGGGAAGGTGCCGAAGCAATAGCGATCTGCCACCACCATGGCACCGCAGCTCTCCAGCAGCTTGGTAAATTCCGGGTCGTCGATCTCGCTTCCGGCCAACACGACACGGGCACGGAAGGGGAATTCCGCCTCCGGCCGGCGTGTTTTCAGCTCCGCCAGCGTCTCCTCCAGATACGGCAAAATCAGGTCGTGGGGACAGACCTGACTCACCAGGACGATGACGTGGTATTCATAGCCGGTGATGACCGGGTTTTCCGCCTTACGGAGGTCGCCGATCTCCGTGATGATCCGGCAGAGACGGTTGTGCTTTTCGATGGCGGCGCGAAGCGCATCGTCGGAGGTGTCCACGCCGAAGCTGTCGCGCAGAGCATCCAGCACCTTTGCTTTCAGCTGGGCTTTGTAGTAGTCCAGGCTGGTCCGGTCGCCTTTCATGGGCGGATCGATGATGGTGGTGATGAAGCGGTCGTTCTTCACCGGCTTCAGCAGGGCGAAATGCTCCTCCATGCGCTCCATGGCGGCGCAGCCCTCCGCACCGAACAGGGCGTTCAGATAGTTGAAGCCGCCCTCGATGGCCCGTTCCAGGATACAGCGGACATAGGGACAGTTGCGGTTTGTCATGTAGTAGGACGCGATCTCTGCGGTGCCGCTGTTGGGGGCCCGAAGGCGGCTGGAAAAGCAGCCTGGCAAATTCAGCAGCACTTCGGGTATATAGTAGCAGTTATATCCCAGAGCCAGCTGGCCCTCCGCCGCGGCGCGCTGGACCAACTCGTTGTTGGCCTGCTGCAAAAGGTCCTCAAACCAGATCAGGTGCTTCAAGTCTTTCATGGGCAAAACTCCTTCTCAATGGGGACTTCTCCCCGGATTTGGGTCGTGGGTCTTGCTGGTTCACACACTATTTACATTTTAGCATTTTTCAACTATTTTTGCAACTGTTCGCGCCGTATTTTTTGTCGTTTTGGAAAAAGAATGACCGCCTCACGGCGGTCATTCTTTTTCTGATGATCTACTGCCACAGGGAGCAGAGCAGGTCGGTGTAGGCGGTGGGATCGTCGATGGGCAGACCGGCGATCAGCTGTGCCTGGTTGTAGAAGACCTGGGCGAACTTTTTGGCTTTCTCCGGGTCGGTGAGCCGGGTCTTTTCGAAGGTCAGGAAGGCGGGGTGATCCACGTTGATCTCCAGAATGCGCTTGGCCTTGAGCCCCAGCTCCGGCTGGGCAGCCGCGAAGTACTTTTCCATCTCGAAGGTAACGCCCTCACCACTGGAAAGGCAGACCGGGTGGGTCTTCAGACGAGCGGAGGCCTTGACCTCACTCACCTGACCGCCCAGGGCCTCCTTGATAAAGGCAAAGGCCTCCTTGTACTGCTGCTCGTCCTGTTCCTGCTTCTCGGCCTCGCCGGGCAGGTCCAGATCGCCGTCGGTGGCGGAACGGAAGGGCTTATCCTTATAGGACCTCAGGATATCGGGCAGAAACTCGTCGGCTTTGTCGGTAAAGTAGAGTATCTCCATGCCCCGGTCCTTCAGCAGTTCCGTCTGGGGAATGTGGTCCACAGCGTCCACCGTGTCGCCGGAGGCAAAGTAGATGTACTTCTGGCCCTCCTGCATACGGGAGACGTACTCGTCCAGCGTCACCAGCTTTTTCTCGGTGGAGGAATAGAACAGCATCAGATCCTGAAGCATATCCTTCTTCTCGCCGTAGTTGTCCATGGCACTGAGCTTGATCTGGCGGCCGAAGGACTGCCAGAAGGACTCATATTTCTCGCGTTCGTCCCGCAGCAGACGCTCCAGCTCGGCCTTGACCTTTTTTTCCAGGTTGGCGCCGATGAGCTTCAGCTGACGGTCGTGCTGCAAAAGCTCACGGGAGATATTCAGGTTCAGATCCGGGGACTCCACCACACCGCGGACAAAGTTGAAGCACTCGGGCAACAGCTCCTTGCACTTGTCCATGATCATCACGCCGGCGGAGTACAGCTGCAGCCCGCCCTCGAACTCCTCGGAGTAGTAGCGCAGGGGCGCCTTCTCTGGTATAAACAGCAGGGCCTTATAGGTCACGGCGCCCTCGGCAGAGACGGTGATGACACTCAACGGCG
>ERZ773229.654-NODE-654-length-28689-cov-4.245373_pt1 | contig 28689 bp, 24 predicted proteins | sample MGYA00580992_ERZ773229 | MGnify/ENA primary metagenome ERZ773229 (study PRJEB29015, sample SAMEA2737795) | human gut metagenome | biome: human gut; feature: human-associated habitat; material: faeces | place: China | collected 2012 ... | reverse complement strand
TAATAATTCCTGCATAAATAACACCCCTTTTTCTTTTATTTTACTAGAAAAGGGGTGTGTTCACAATTTATTTACTCATGCGTTTGTCGTAGGTAACAGACGCAATTCATCTCCCACCTTAGAGGTGGGAGTCTTCTTGCTAGAAGAGGTTAAATCCCCCTTATACACGCCTGAAGCCTTTGCCAGTGCGATGGTTCTCTTTGCACCATCATAAAAGGCAATGTCGATCATTTTTCCGTCTACTGTAAATACACCGATACCCTGTGCCTTTTTCTCATCGATCTCACGTACTACTTTTTCCGCAAAAATAATGTCTTTCTGCTTTGGTGTGTAAATATCGTGTGCGACATTGATCTGGCGGGGATTGATAATGGATTTTCCGTCAAATCCCATAAGATGGATGGTTTCCACATCCTGACGGAATCCTTCCATGTTGTCAAGGTCTGTATAAACCGTATCAAAACACTGTACTCCTGCTGCTCTTGCCGCAATCACAAGATTCTGTCTCGCACCCATCAGCTCGATTCCTGTTCCTGTAATATGTGTCTGAAGATCTTTTGTGTAATCACCGCCGGAAAGGGCAATGCCGAAAAGTCTCTCACTGGACTCGCAGATATCAAGAGCCTTCATCACACCTCTGGCAGATTCCACAGCTGCCATGATCAGGACGCTTCCCTCAGGACGGCCGAACTCTTTTTCCGCATAGGCAATTTCACGCTCCACAAGCTTTACATCCTGTGCGCTTTCTGTTTTCGGGATACGGATGGAATCACATCCACCGGCAACAGAGCAGCGGATATCTTCTTTCCAGTAAGGGCTGTCCAGGCCGTTGATCCTGACTACCCGTTCACATCCACGATAGTTAATTGTTTTCAGTGCATGATACAGGGAAAAACGTGCCGCGTCTTTCTGGTTCTCTGCTACTGCGTCTTCTAGGTCCAGCATGATAGAATCTGGTTTATAAATGTATGAATCTTTGATAAGTCCCGGTTTCTGAGCATTCAGAAACATCATTGTTCTTCTCAGTCTTTTTTTGTTCGGATTGTTCATCGGATATCCCCTCCCCATGGTAAATGTTCCGTCTGTAATACAGAGCGGTAAACTGCTGCTTCAATACGTGCTTTGATCGTACAATCCAATGCACCTTTGTCTACGATGGTAAGTTTTACGTCGCTGACGCCAAGATTTTTCAGAGTTTCCAGTGCTACTTTACGGATCTGGTTTCCATACTGGTTGATCACGGAGCTTTCCATGGAAAAATCTACATTTCCTTCTCCTTTTTCTACAGTTACCTGGCAGTCGCTGGATTCCAGAATTCCTGCAATGGCTGGCCTTACGATATCCATGTTTATCCTCCTTTTGATCCGGTAACATAACTGCTGCCGGAACCTTTATGTTGTGTTCTTTTGTTCATCTGAAGCTATCGTAAGGTCGTAACCTTACAGGAGAAATAATATTTTTCTTAATATTTGTTAAGGTACGGAATTTTTCCTGCTTTTCTTTTTATAAAACAGATATTCGCAATGTTGGTAAATCTGCCCATTGCGTTTTCTTCGTAAGGTTAGTATAATAACCTCATATTTTAAAAGTGAAAATTTATATACTTTTTATATTTTTCATTCACAGGGAGGATTTGATCATGAAAGAACGTTTAAACTGGGCAGTTCTTGGTACCGGTGTGATCGCCAATCAGATGGCGCAGGCACTTCAGAAAATGGGAAAACCGCTGTATGCAGTTGGAAACCGTACCTATGAGAAAGCCGTTGCCTTTGCAGAAAAATACGGTGTACAGAAGGTTTATTCAGAAATTGATGAAATGTTTACTGACGAAAATGTGGATATTATCTACATTACAAGTCCTCACAATACCCATTATGCCTTTATGAAAAAAGCACTGCTTCACGGCAAGCACCTTTTTGTGGAGAAATCCATCGCCCTTAACAGCCGTGAGCTGGATGAAATGATCGCTCTGGCCAGGGAAAAAAATCTCATTCTTGCCGAGGCCATGACCATCTGGCATATGCCCATTTACAAAAAACTCTGGGAAACAGTCAAAAGCGGCTCTCTGGGAAAAGTCCAGATGATCACCATGAATTTTGGAAGTTTTAAAGAATATAACATGAACAACCGCTTTTTCAATATGAACCTGGCAGGCGGTGCCATGCTGGATATCGGTGTTTACGCACTCTCCATTGTCCGAAGTTTTATGGATGAAAAACCGGATGAGATCTTAAGCCAGTGGAAGCCTTCTCCTACCGGTTCTGATGAGCAGGCAACCATTCTTCTTAAAAATCCTTCCGGTCAGATGGCGACTGTCGCACTTTCCATGCACTCCAAACAGCCGAAACGTGCCATGATCAGCTGTGAGAAAGGTTATATCGAGATCATGGAATATCCACGTGCAGATAAAGCAGTGATCGTGGATGCAGAGACAGGAGAAAAAACTGAAATTTCCTGCGGTGACACTTCCGATGCACTGCTTTATGAGATGGAGGATATGGAACATGCAGTTCTTACACGTGATACCTCCGGCTTATATCTGAATTATACAAAAGACGTTATGGATATCATGACCTATCTTCGTAAAGAATGGAATATGAAATACCCGGATGAAAACTGGGACTGATCTTCTTCAGTTACTTCTGTTTATTTCTGCCTCTGATACCTGGTCACTGCCAGGATCATGCAGACAAACACCATGGCAAACATGGCTTCCAGGCCGATGCCTTTCCAGACCGATACAGCTGCCTCCCTCGTGAGGTGGCTGTAACTTCCAAGAGTCTCATTTACGGTTTCATACCAGTACACAGGAAGAAACTGAGACACCTTCAGGACATTTCTGTCCATAACATTCATGGGAACAAAAACACCACACAGAAAACACATTCCAAGAGACAGGATATTGGCAATCCCGCTTAACATGTTGCTGTTTTTTACAAAAAGCCCGATCAGGTAGGAAAGAGAAAGTGCCACTGCCATCATCACCAGGGTGTTCAGTACATAGTATCCGAAGTTCTCTGAACCTGGAAATGTTTTTCCATACATAAGAATGGCACCTGCCATACCGATTCCCCATAAGCCCCCGCCCATGACAAACATGGCCAGAAGTCCTTCCAGGCTTTGTCTTCTTGCCGAGACTGCCGACGCCTGCATTCTTTCAGGAATATCATTTTTTTTGAAAGCCATCAGCACATATCCCATGACATAGCAGAGCACAGCAAGAAACAGATATGGCATATAGCGGAAATAATAGAGCCATCCAGGGGTACTGCCATTTCCGTCTGTATCCAGCATGGTGACTTCTCCTCTTTTTTCATCCAGGATCGCTGCTGCCGCTTCCTCCTTGGAAAAACCGGCTTCCAGATATGTCCGCATGGTGTTGAGGCAGTTCTCAAGCTGCTGATCTACATAATATGCTGAGTAGGATCCAGGCACCTTTGTCACGGAAATACTTTCCCCGTTTACCATACAGCTCTCATAAAAATCCTCAGGGATCACCACGATGTACTCTATATTTCTGTAAAAAAGCTCTTCCTGAAGCTTCTCCCTATTGTCTTCCAGCATAGTCACATGATGGGTGTTTTCAAACCATTTTACCAGTCCTTCTGCCAGTGGCCCGTTATCTTTATCTACCACACCGATCTTTATTTTTTCGCTTTCATAGCTGGTATACGATTCCTTACCTGCTGCTGCCTGAAGTGCCATTGTCACCCCGAAAAAGATGCACAGATACAGGAGGATCAGGCCTGTATTTTTTTTCATAATTCTCATATAGCCTTTAAATACTGTCATAACGTTCCCTCCTGACCATGAAAAAGGATGCCATCACCAGCACCACACACATCACTGCCAGTGTAGCCAGACTTCTGTAATATCTGGCTGTATCATCATATACATTGATACAGTAAAATGCATCGGCGATCAGTGATGCCGGATTGATCCGGTTTACAAACGGGGCACTTTTTTCCACGATATCCTTCATATTTCCGTTCATCAGTCCCGCAAGGAAACTGCTTACCATGGAGATTCCAAGCATGATCCCGATCTTGGCACCTTCCTGCATTTTTCCAAAGCTACCGATAAACATTCCCATGGATACGCCGATGAGACTTCCGAAAAAAGATACCACCAGCATTTTTCCCATCTGTCCCTGAAAATCCAGATTGAAAATATAACGGAGATACAGGATCAGAATGATCACGTCCATATAGCCCAAGGCAAAAGATGCCAGCTGGTCTGTAAGGATCAGTTTCAGCTTATGGGTCGGTGTCACACAACGTCTGGCTGCCAGAGGTGTGATGTTGGCCTGGATCCCGATAGAAGAGCCAAAACCGATAAAGCATCCGTACAGGCAGGCCATGGCGATCAGTGCGTAAAAGAACTGCACATTTCCGTCAATGGTACGGCCCCCAATGGAAACTTCCTTTACCAAATCCTGGGAGCTTAACAGGGTTTTCATATCCATCTGGGGATTTTTTTTCATAATGTTGGTGATTGTTGCTCTGGTATTCCCACAGCTGTCAAGAACTGTCTGGAGAATACTCTCTTCCATTCCGGTCCCTGCTACTGTAAGGGAAGGATCTTTTCCCACATAATAAATTCCTTTTATTTTTTTATCCTGCAGAGCTTCCAGTGCTTCCTTTTCCGGCATTTCTTCTGCCTTTAAAAGATCCGGGCTGCTTTTTTCCACCTGATCAAGATAGGTCAGGAAAAACGTATCTGCAGTATCTTTCTTCACAACTGCCACCGGAACGGTCTGAAAATCTGCTTCATTGATATTTCCAAATGCAAAGTAGAAAAAAGTTCCAAGCACAAGTGGAAAAACCAGCGGCCAGAAGATGATATTAAAATTCCGGACCTTGGAAAGAAAACTGTATTTCAGTAAATGCAGCATTTCAGCTCACCTCCTAATCTCTCAGCTGTTTTCCGGTGATCTCCAGAAATACATCGTTCAGTGTAGGAAGCTCCGAAAAGACTCTTCCAAAAGAAATATCCTGGCTCTGCAGATAATTAAGAAGACGGATCAGGTTATGCCTGGCATCGGTACAGCGCACGACCAGCACCTGTTTTTCGTACTGCACATCAAACACATGATCCAGTGTGCGGATATCCTGGAGATTTTTTTCTTCCAGGGCAATGGCTTCCACTGTGATGGTCTCTCCTGTTTTGATCATCTGCTTCAGTTCCTCTTTTGTTCCCTGCGCGATCACTCTTCCGTGATCCATGATGGCGATCCTGGTGCAGATCTGCTCTACCTCTTCCATGTAGTGGGAAGTGTAGATAATGGTGGAGCCCTGCCGGTTCAGTGTCTGGATTCCTTCCAGGATCTTGTTTCTGCTCTGAGGATCTACGGCTACCGTTGGCTCATCCATGATGATCAGCCTTGGTTTGTGAGCGATCCCGCAGGCAATGTTCAGTCGGCGCAGAAGACCTCCGGAAAGCTTCCTGGGATGCATTTTCCGGAAATCTTCCAGGCCTGTAAATTCAATGGCTTCCTCCACCAGCTCTTTTCTTCGTTTTTTGTCTCTTATGTAAAGGCCGCAGAAATAATCGATGTTTTCCTGTACTGTCAACTCCTCGAAAACGGCTACATTCTGAAGCACGATGCCGATCTGTTCTTTAATCTTATAGCTGTCCGGTTTCATCTCTTCTCCGAAAATTTCCACCTGTCCTCTGTCGTATTTCAGCAGGGATAACAGACAGCTGATAGCCGTTGTTTTTCCAGAACCGTTTGGGCCAAGTAATCCGAAGATCTCGCCTTCCCGAATATCCAGATCCAGATGATTCAGTGCGGTAAGATCACCGTACCGTTTTACCAGATTTTCTATGTGAACCATACCCTGTGGCATATTTTTTCCTCCTTTTTCACAGTCCGTTAAACGGGACTTTTCTGTTTTATCTCAGAAATTTATATTTCTTTTATGATGCCATTATAACTTTTTCTTCTGTCTGCTCCAAGTGTGGGATGTCATTAACTGCGGATGACAAATGTCATGTCTTTTGTAAGAAAACAGATTTTTCTTTGCAGGTAAGGAGCTGGTATACTATAATGAAAATACATTGATTTCGGAAAGTCATACTGCAAAAGGATTTCATCTGGAACAGGATGCGATAATTTTAGTCAAATATACTTCTGACTCTCTGAAAACGCTGTAATTCCGGGTCCGGGAAAGGAGGGTTTATTTTTTTTATGCGTTATTTTACAGATTCCGCCATATTACTCTTATACAGTATGCCGGCATTTTTTTATGTACCTGCAGATCAGTCCCTTGTATTCTCCCTCCTTTTTACAGTGATCCTTGGCTGCGTTACTTATCTGTGCAGAACATCTGAAACAGAATCCTGGCCCTACAATTCTCTACCAGTGCTGAAAACCTCCGGAAATATCCTTCCGGTTCTTGCCGGAAGTTATGTGGTTTTTGGGTTCTGTTCCCTGTGGATTACGGATCTTCTTCTGTTTTTCCCACTGCTTCTGTATCAGACATTATCTGCCAGACTTTTTCTTCTGGCAGTGGTGGAACTTCCATTCTGGGGACTCCTTGCTTTTCAGTTCCACAAGTTTCCGGAAATTCTCTGTCTCGCCGGAATCTTTGGTTTTATCCTGGCGTTTTTTCTCTGGTCTCATACCAGGCAATATGAACTCCTTGCCCGGAATTTCCGTCAGAGCCGTGATGACAGCGAAGAACACGCACTTCTTCTTTCCGAAAAAAACAAGGCGCTTCTGGAAAAACAGGATTATGAGATCTATGCTGCAACTCTCAGGGAGCGAAACCGGATCGCACGGGAAATCCATGACAATGTAGGCCATGTGCTCTCCCGCTCCATTCTTATGACTGCTGCCTGCAAAACCATCAACAAAGATGAATCCCTTGATCCTCTTCTTGGAAATCTGGAAGAATCTCTGAACGGCGCCATGAACAGCATCCGTTCCAGTGTCCATGATCTTCACGATGATGCGGTGAATCTGGAAGATGCCATAAAGGGACTTGTAAAAGATTTCAGCTTCTGCCCGGTAACCCTCACCTATGATATGTCCAGGCAGGTTCCAAGAGAGGTGAAATACAGTCTGATCAGTATTACAAAAGAAGGGCTTTCCAATGTGATGCGGCACAGTAATGCGGATTCCGTCAATATTCTTCTCCGGGAGCATCCTGCCCTTTATCAGCTTTGTATCGAGGATAATGGTACGCTGGGGCATGAAATTCCGGATATTCACGCTGAGACGGACAGCAATAAGATGGAAAATGTTTCCGGCGGCATGGGGCTGTCCAATATCCGGGACCGTGTGAAGGCGCTGGGTGGTACAGTCCAGATTACACAGGAGAAGGGTTTTCGGATCTTTGTAACGATTCCGAAATCTGTTTCCAATTGAATCTGGAAGATATTTCTCACCTTGCCAGGAACTTTCCTGATTTGGTCAAAGTACTTTTCTGGCGTATTGGATCAGTCTGTTTTTCCTGATCTGTAATTTGATTTTTATAACTCATAAACAGGAGATTTTAATATGAAAATTATAATCGTAGACGACGACTGCCTGGTTTCAGGTGCATTAAAAACCATTCTTGAGGCAAATCCGGATATCCAGGTGACTGCCACCGGCTCTGATGGTGAAGAGGCCTGCTCCCTGTATAAAGAATATCTTCCGGATATCCTTCTGATGGATATCCGTATGAAAGGAATGGACGGACTGGAAGCTTCCAGAAAGATCCTGGGTGAATTTCCTGAGGCAAAAATTCTTCTTCTGACTACATTTTCTGATGATGAATATATTATAAAAGCTCTCCGCCTCGGCACAAAGGGCTATCTCCTGAAGCAAGATTACGCCAGCATTCTTCCGGCGCTACAGGCGGTTTATTCCGGTCAGACCGTATTCGGTACAGAGATCATGTCCAAGATCCCGGAGCTTCTGCAGTCCTCCGACGGATTTGATTATGCTTCCAGAAATATCAATGAACGGGAACTGGATATCATCCGGCTGATTGCCAACGGATACAGCAATAAGGAGATTGCCGCGGAGCTTTTTCTCAGTGAGGGAACTGTACGGAATTATCTCAGTTCCATTCTGGATAAACTGCAGCTGAGGGACCGGACACAGGTTGCTGTGTTTTATTATCAGCACAGATAAGGAGAACTATAATGAACCGCTATCTTACTATCCATATCCCGGAAACAGCTGCCCCGGCACCTGTCTCCCACTTTCTTCGCACCCAGGCCGGTCTTACAAAAAAGCAGATCAGCCAGGCGAAGTTCCGTCCCAGTGGTGTCCAAAAAAACGGACAGCAGTGCCGTGTAACAGAAACTGCTTATCCAGGAGATCAGATTACGGTATGCCTGGAAACGGATGATGTTGACTCTCTGCATCTGGAGTCGTCATCTTTTACTATCAGTTCAGACAGTCACTCTTTCCCACTTTCCACAGACTCAGGTTCATATTCTGATTCCACAGCTTCGGAATTTGCAGGTTCTGATGCCAATTCTCATATTTACCATTCACCGTCTACAACGTCACAGCTTCTTCCTGAGCTGGAGATCCTGTACGAAGACCAGGACATTCTCGCAGTAAACAAACCCGCCGGACTGGTCACCCACCCCTCCGGTTCCCACTACAGCGACAGCCTCTCCAACCAGGTTGCCGCCTATTTCCGTTCCAAAGATGAGCCTACCAAAGTCCGGTCTATCGGACGGCTAGATAAAGAAACTTCCGGCATCCTGCTTTTTGCCCGAAATCAGACTGCTGCCGCCAGATTACAAAAACAACGGGAAAATGGAATTTCAGAGAAAACCTATCTGGCCGCGGTTTCCGGTTCCATGCTGGAAGATACAGACGGAACCTTTCATGCGATCACAACTCCCCTTGCCCCAGATCCGGATAACCGTCTGAAAATGGTCATCTCTCCGGGCAGTTCTCTCCCAGGGAGCAAACCGGCGGTAACTTTATATTCCGTCCTGAAATCCACTGCCCCCGGTTCCAGGATCTCTGCATCCCTTGTAATGCTCCGCCTGAAAACCGGCCGCACTCATCAGATCCGTGTCCACATGGCATCTCTGGGGCATCCGCTTCTGGGTGATTCCCTGTACCATTTATCGGACACAACGAATCTTTTTTCCAGGGCTGCCCTCCACGCATGGAAACTTAAATTTCATCCACCTTTTCCAGCTGGTGAAACGACTTCAGGCATCCTTTCTTCCATTCCCTGCACTGAAAATGCCAAAAAAGAAATCTCCCTGGAAGCACCCCTCCCGGAAGATTTCAAAAAATTCTATGAGACGATGTTCTGAAGCCATACGCCTTTTTTTACGAGGATAAACCCAATGACACATTTCAGCATATCCGCAGCCTGGACCATTGCGTAAATCCCAAGTACAGGAAGTCCTGTAAAACGGCTTAAGGTAAATGCGATCGTCACACTGACCACCCAGATAAACACACTGTCAAACAGGAATGTGATGATAGTCTTTCCACCGGAGCGCAAAGTAAAATACGTTGCATGCAGGAATGCATTCTGGGGCATAAAAAATGCTGTGATCATAATAAGATATTTCGCCAGAGTACGGGCCTCGGCATTGGTGTTGTAAAGTTTCGGAAACAGTGGTGCCATCACAAACATCACAGCAGCCACACAGGTACAGCAGAATACGGAAAATGCAATCATCTTGTTGTCTGTATCCCTGGCTTCCTTCATCTTGCCGGCACCAAGAAGCTGTCCTACAACAATGGCTACAGAATCTCCCAGTGCGATAAATACAATGTTAAATACATTGTTGATAGTATTGGAAATATTTAATCCTGCTACCACATTCAGACCACGGACCGAATAACACTGTGTCAGCATGGCTACTCCTGCTGCCCATAAAGTTTCATTGAGAAGCAGTGGTGTTCCCTTGATCAGGATCTTCTTTGTGAGATTTGCAGGAACCTTCAATGTGGAATACAGGCCCTTAGCAAAAATATTCTTCTCCGTATGCTTATGTGTCCATGTCAGGACAATGCACGCTTCCACATATCTGGAAAGTACCGTCGCAACAGCAGCACCTCTCACTCCCAGTTCCGGGAATCCGAATTTACCATAGATCAGAAAATAATTAAATGTGAGATTGATCAGCACTGCCACAATCCCGGCTTTCATGGGAAGTACAGTCTCACCGCATTCACGTAAGGTACTTGCATAGACCTGCACCATCATAAATGCTGGAAGTCCCAGGAGCATGATCCATAAATACTGCTTTCCATAGACAAGTGTATCCCGGATTTCCTGTGCGGTTCCCTCTCCCCTGAGATACATGCTGATCAGAGAATCTCCCGCTGTAAGAAACAGTACAATAGTAAGTGCTGTCAGGATCACTGCCATCCAGAGTTTATAACGAAGTGTCTGACGGACACCCTCGTGATCCTTCTGTCCGAAATACTGGGCTGTAAAAATCCCTGCACCGGATACCCCGCCGAAAATGCAGAGATTATACACAAAGATCAGCTGATTGACGATCGCCGCACCGGACATCTGCTCTGTACCGATCCGCCCGATCATAATATTATCCAAAAGACTGACAAAATTCGTGATACCATTCTGGATCATGATCGGCACCGCAATGGACAGAACCATCAGATAAAACTTCTTATCCCCTACGAACTTCCGGAAAAAAGATGTTTTTTCTTTTACCTTCTCCATAATTTTCCCCCTTGTTCTTTTCGTTTTCCTCCATCCAAAATTCTTCACAAATAGAAGACTGCTCCTCCGAAACAGTCTTCTTTTTCGTAAGCGTTGTAGCTACTACATTACTACAAACATTTTCTTTTTTCAATAGCTTTTTTAATATCTTTTTACTCTACCATCCGGCTCTCATCTGCAATGTATTCGAAGAAGTCGAAGTCTGCACATTTTTTGTGGAGAACGCGGTCTGCACAGGTGATTCCCACCATGGTTCCTGTGAACTCTCCGTATTTGCAGTACTCATCAGAGAACCTTGTGGTATCAAAAATGCGTCCGATCTTTTCATAATTTTCTCCGTCATAGCTCCACTCAAACCAGGATTTTCTTCCCTCAATGTAGAGTCTCAGATAGATCGGTTTATCTTCTACCGGGATTCTGGTATTCAGGAACTCTGTTTTTTCTCCATTTTCCAGATGGATGATGGACAGGGTGCTCTGTCCCAGGGTTTCACTGTAATATTTCCGGAGATTGATGTAATTCATGTTGTCGTAATACAGGATCAGACCTGCACTGTGCTGGTGTACTTCCGGTGTGAATTCCATCTTTGTGGTGATCCGTGCGTATACGCTTGTAAGCTTTCTGGCCAGGATACTTACTTTGTTGAGAGAGGTTCTGGATTCCTGTCCACGAAGGCGCACATAGCCTTTTCTTGCTTTCACATCTGCAAAACGCTGGGGCATGATCCTTGGAGAGTAATAGAAGTTCCCAAGCTCATCTCCGTCAAAATCATCAAAGTCCGGAGTTTTTTCCACTGGGTATTCCGGAAGGGAAGTTTCCGGCACTTCAATTTTCGCCAGATTGCTTCCATCTGCCATGCGGAGCCAGTTATCTTCGGTCCACATCATTTTCTGAATGGCCGTCTCTCTTCCAAGTGTACAGCGAAGTTCCGGTACAAAAGGTCTGGAGCAGAGATGGACCAGATAAACTTCTCCTGTGGGAAGTTCCACATAGCTTCCATGACCGGATTTCTGAAGTACAGTGTCCGGATTATAGTACTTTGGTTTCAGATGGTCTGGATCCTGGCGCTCGTAGGATTCTCCCGGAACGCTGGTAACGATGGGATTCTTCGGGTCTTTTTCATATGGGCCCCAGACATTTTTGGAACGTCCCATCGTAACGCAGTGGTTATATCCGGTGCCTCCCTCTGCACACATGATGTAGTAATACTCGCCTCGTTTTGTGAGATGCGGTGCCTCGATGCAGCCTCTGTCTGTGCCACCTCTCCAGACCCGCTTCGGATAACCGATGATCTCTTTTTTCTCAGGAGAATATTCTACCATACAGATAGCACCTGGCTTCTCATAGCCTTCTCTTGTTTCCCACTCCAGGGATACCACGTATTTTTTGCCATTGGTGTCATGGAAAAGTGACGCATCAAAACCGGAGGAATGAAGGTAAACCGGCTCGCTCCACGGTCCACGGATATCTTTTGCACAGATCAGGAAATTGTCCACGTCAAAATATCTGGCGTTCATGGAATTCATTACTCCATAGACAACGTAGAACATATCCTCTTCCTCGCAGTAGGTCAGGCAGGGTGCCCAGATTCCTTTTGCACTTGGAAGTTTTTTGAGATCTACTTTTTCATCGTCTGTAATTACGTGTGTGTACAGCTCCCAGTTTTTCAGGTCTCTGGAATGGTAGACCGGGATTCCCGGAAACCACTCAAATGTGGAAACTGCCATATAGTAATCGTCGCCTTTTCTGCAGATACAAGGGTCCGGATTAAAACCCGGAAGTATTGGATTTACGATCATTTTAACATCCTCCTTTATCAGCCGGAAACCAGCCAAAGTCATAACATCTTCCCAGATCCCAGCTGTCCCATCCGATCCATCCGGGAGTATTTACCGTATCAGTCAGAAGCTTGTAGCTCCAGTAATAATAACCGCTGCCTTTCTCCCAGAGTTCCAGCTGTGCCTTTGCAAGGGCTTCATAGATTTCTTTTTTCTTCTCCGGTGAAAAGCTTTCCTGCCGGCTCCCTTCCACTCCGTTGAGCACGCTCTGGCCGCCTTTTGTGTCACAGCCGCAGGCAAGGGAGTTAAACAGACACCACTCGCCGCAGATCACCGGGAAATATTTTTCCATCTCTGTGATCTGTGGTTCCAGTTCTTCTCTGATATATTTCAGATAGCCTTCAATAGTCTGGCTGCATCCTCTGGCCTCCGCAACCATGAGATACTGATGGGTATCCAGGATCACATTGGAATATTTCTCTTCCTGCATGAAATCTTTCCATTCCATCAGTTCAAAGCCATCGTGGATCACAACGTACTTATCTTTTGGCATATAGGCACTGATACGGTCGTAGGCATCCAGATAAAACTGTCTCAGGAATTTCATTGTGATCGGTGCGGAGCCTTTTGCCATCTCCTGATCTGCCGGAGCATAACGGTTCTGGATATCCATGGTTTCCCACATATTTTCTGTGATGGGCTCATTTAACGGCTGGATTCCAAACAGGCCTTTTCTGTTTCCATATCTCTTTGCAAGACGTTTCAGAACGCTTAATGCAAACTCTACTTCATCAGGATTCTGTGCCCATTTGCACACACCGCTGATGCCTCCGTTGTCAAAACCGTTCTGGCTTAAGGGTACTGTAAAAAGTTTTTCAAAGTGATTTAAGCCAGCAGAAAAAAGATCTGGATCGGCTGAACCTTGTACTGAATTATATTTCTGAAAATTATAAGAGGCCCATTTCCCTGGATGAGATCGCAGGTGTCGCTTATCTCCAGACCGGATATTTCTGTCGTTTTTTTAAGAAAAAGATGGGGGTTACGTTTCTGGAATATCAGAATGAATACAGACTTTCTTTCATTTACAAAGATCTGATCAACACAAAAGACCCCGTGCATGTGATCCTGGAACGCCACGGCTTCACCAATTATAAGCTGTTCCGCCGGATGTTCCAGGAACACTTCGGGTGCACACCTACGAAGGTACGGGAGAATATGAAGAAATAAATTTTCTTAAATATCAAAACTTCCGGGAGCTGGACAACATACTCCCGGAAGTTTTATTATCTATAGTTCCTGTCCATTGGTCTCAATCACATGCTTATACCAGTAGAAACTCTTTTTCTTATAACGCTTCATAGTTCCGCTTCCGTCATCGTTGCGGTCCACGTAGATGAATCCGTAACGTTTGCGAAGCTCTGCCGTGGATGCGCTGACAAGGTCGATGCATCCCCAGGTGGTGTATCCCATCAGATCCACGCCATCCATGACAGCCTCTTCCATCTGGCGGATGTGATCTCTGAGATAAGCGATGCGGTAATCGTCTTCTACGGTCATCTCGCCATCTGCACCCTGAATCAGCTGATCAAACGCACCAAGACCATTCTCCACGATAAACAGTGGTTTCTGGTAGCGGTTCCAGAGTGTGTTCAGAATATAGCGAAGTCCCTTCGGATCGATCTGCCAGCCCCAGTCGCTGGCTTTCAGATACGGGTTTGGCACACCGCCCAGAAGATTTCCCTCTCCCCGGACATTTTTTTCCGGATCTGCTGTGGCACAGACACTGACATAATAACTGAAGGAAACAAAGTCTACGGTGTTTTTCAGGATTTCCATATCCTCATCCGTCACAGAAATGCTGATGCCGTTTTCCCGCATATAACGTTTCGCATATCCCGGATAGCAGCCGCGGACATGGACATCTGAGAACATCATGTTCTTGTGATCCTGTTCCATGGCAGCAAGAACATCCGAGGGATCAGGTGTCAGCGGATATACCGGCATACTTAAGATCATACAGCCGATCTTGAAATCCGGATTGATCTCATGACCGATCTTGGTCGCCCAGGCGCTGGCTACAAGCTCATGGTGAACTGCCTGGTAAAGATCACTCTGGGAAAGTTTTTCTTTCGGCGTATTGATCCCGCCGCTCATAAATGGAGATTCCAGGATGGAGTTGATCTCATTAAATGTGAGCCAGTATTTTACCTTATCTTTATAACGGTTGAAAACTGTAGTCACATACCGTTTATAAAATCCGATGAGATCACGGTTTACCCAGCCGTCATAATGCTCTGCAAGATAAAGCGGAGTCTCATAATGAGATAAGGTTACCAGGGGCTCGATCCCGTATTTTCTGCACTCGTCAAACAGATCATCATAGAACTTAAGGCCTGCCTCATTGGGAGTTTCCTCATCCCCCTTCGGGAATATCCTGCTCCAGGCAATGGAAGTACGGAATACCTTAAATCCCATCTCTGCAAACAGCTTGATATCTTCTTTGTAATGGTGGTAAAAATCAATTCCTACCAGCTTCATATTGTCTTCTGTGGGTGCTTCCGTCCTCGGGCCTTTGATCCCGTGAGGAAGGACATCCTGGATGGAAAGTCCTTTGCCGTCCTCGTTGTATGCACCTTCACACTGATTGGCAGCTACTGCGCCGCCCCATAAAAAATTCTTGGCAAACATTTTTTCTGTCCTTTCTCATATAAATCGGATATCTCTCTGCCGGATATCAGATATCCAGCGCTGCGTGATAGCCCCAGTATACTGCATTGGTGATGGTGGAAACTCTGCTTGCATCACCGATCACCGCCACATATGGCGCGCAGTCACGAAGCTCATCCACAATGTCGGTTCTGGATCTCTGGCCCAGGGCACAGATGATGGTGCTTCCGGGAACCAGAACCTTTTTGCCCTCTTTATCCTCACACCATACACCTTCTTCGGTTACCTCAAGGCCCTTGTATCCTGTGTAAACTTCCGCGTATTTGTCGATTTCTTTCAGAAGAAGTGGTCTGTGTCTTACATTGGCATCCGGTGCGAGAACATCTCTCATCTCCACAATGCGGACTTTCTTCCCTTCCATTCCAAGGTGGATGGCACACTCACATCCTGCAAGGCCGCCGCCAAAGACAACTACCTCATCTCCTACTTTTTCTTTCTCTTTATAGTAGTTATTTACGATCACCACATTGTCGCCGTTCAGTCCCGGGATCGGAGGTACCAGCGGTCTGGAACCAGCCGCGATGATCAGTGCATCTGCGTTTTCTTTTTCCGCATACTCTTTTGTCACCGGTGTGGATGTACGGATCTCCACGCCTGCTTTTCTTGCAAGAAGCTCGTAAGTTCCTGCAAGCTCGTACATCTCATGCTTAAATGGCAGGGCCTGCTCGCTTTTCAGGATTCCGCCCAGAGTATCCTCTTTTTCACAGAGAATGACCTGATGGCCTCTTCTTGCCGCTGTATAAGCTGCGTACAGACCTCCCGGGTCGCCGCCTGCTACCAGAACTTTTTTCTTAGCAGGTGCAGGCTGTACTTCATCCCCTTCCATCTCACGTCCGATCAGCGGATTGACGGTACATCTTCTTGTGGAAGTTGCCGCTCTTTCTGCCATGCAGGTAAAACATCTTAAGCACTTAACGATCTCCTCGTCTCTGTTTTCCATGACTTTTCTTGGAAGAAAGGGATCTGCAAGAAGTGCTCTTGCCATGTAAACGATATCGGCTTTTCCCTCTGCAATGATCTGCTCCATCTGTGCAGGATCGTTCAGGCCACCGATGGTTGCAACCGGAATGGCCACATGTTTCTTGATCTCAGCCGCAAGGTAAACATTGCAACCGTGGTCTTTAAACATGGACGGATGGGTGTCACCGAACCCTCTCTGATAAGTTCCTGCGGAAACGTGAAGAAGATCAATATATGGCTCCAGAACTTTTGCAATCTCCACACCGTCTTCCAGTGTGTAGCCGCCTTCAAAAAGTTCAGAACCGCTCATACGGAACTCGATGGGGAATCCAGGTCCCACACCTTCACGCACTGCCTTCAGAACTTCTACTGCAAAACGGCAGCGGTTTTCAAGGCTTCCGCCATACTCATCGGTACGTTTGTTAAAATACGGAGAAAGGAACTGGTTGATCAGCCAGCCATGTCCGCCGTGTACCATGATCATCTCAAAGCCTGCCCTTTTTGCCAGGGACGCGGTCTCTTTATAGGAAGCTACGATCTCGTCGATCAGCTCTTTTGTGAGGGCTTTTACCTCCACGCCATCTGGACGGACAGTATCAGACGGGCCCCACTGGTTCATGGATTTCTGTCTGGATTTATCTGTCATATAAGTTCCTGCATACATTCCGGAATGAGAAAGTTCAATACTCGGTATGGCTCCGTGACGACGGATGGCGTCTGCAGTATAAGTTGCGGATGCCAGGGAATTCAGGATGGATGTGTCCAGATGATAGGCATGGGAGCCATCGGTTTTTGGATGTACCATACACTCGCTGACTGTTACGGCACCTGCACCGCCTTTTCCTCTCAGTTCATAAAAAGCTGTAGATTTCGGGCCGATACATCCGTCGTTTGTAATATCTGTTCCGCCCATCGGAGCAGAAAACATACGGTTTCGAAATGTTACACGGCCAATCTGGATCTGTTTGCATAAGTTTGGATATTTTCGGATCATAATTACCTCCCGTTATTCTGTAAGGAGGGCTCTCAAATATTCGCCCTCTCTTCGGTTTTCAAGTAATTCCATGAGTTCATTTACTTTTTCAAGACTGATCTTTTTCTCTCTTGCTTTCATGTGTACATAGACGGCACCGATCAGGTTTGCGTCATTGTAAAAACGGCAGCTTGTCACCTCCGGGACCGGAAGCGTCCAGGGATACATGCCGTTGATCTTTAAAAGCTCTTCACGGATCAGCTGGAGAAGCAAAGGCTGTTCACTGATCCCGCCGCCTACTGCGATCTTTTCCGGATCAAACATGTACTGACAGTTGTGGATATGGATGGCCAGTTTTTTTGCATGATTCCGGATTCCTGCCAGAGCTTTTTCATTTCCCTGGTTCGCAAGGGAGAACGCTTTTTCTCCGTTTAACTCTTCTACAGGAATGCCGGTTTCCTCCGATACGCTTTTAAGCAGTGCCTGGACACCGGCTGTCTCTGCAAGGCTGTTAGACATTTTGTAGTCATCCTTACTATCTGTGATCACATAGCTGAATTCCCCTGCCATGAAATTTTTTCCACTTACTACTTCGCGGTTAACGATCACAGCACCACCTACTGCAGTTCCGCAGACAACAACGATGGCATTCTGGCAGTCCTTTAAAGAGCCCTGCCAGATTTCAGCCAGCGCTGCACATTTGGCATCGTTTTCTACTGTCACCGGAATCCCTGTTTTTTTCTCCAGGATCTCCACGATATTTACATTGCTGATGCAGAAAAGGCTTCCACCAGTATACATAAAACCCCTTTTGGAATCAATGATCCCCGGCATGCTTAAGGCAATTCCCTCGATCTCATACTGCCCTTTGATCCTGTCACAGATTTCTGTCAGAGACTGGATAAATATTTCCAGAGAATCCTGTTTTGTAGGGGTTTTGTCTTTTTCCAGGATGGAACAGTTTTCTGTGATCACTGCATATTTGATAAATGTTCCTCCTATATCGATCGCCAGATAATTCATGGTGTCATCTCTTTTTTGCGGATTTTTTCTTTGCTGTAGATGATATTGCCTTCGCCGCCGTCCAGACGGTTGAAATATTCATTGGCCTTTTTTGCAACAAAGGCCTGCTGCCCCATAAAGTTAAATGGAACATCATCTGCCTGATCCTTCATGATCGTATCACAGACTTCGATCACACTGCGAATCATATCTTTGGAAGCCCAGATCACATGATGACAGAGACAGGTTGTGTCAAAACGTCCCTCCAGTCTGTTCTGGATCTGGATCAGATTTTCCCTGTACTCTTCCACAGTAAGGGAATTTTTATCAAAAAGGAAGGTAGCATTGTTGCAGGCATCTCCAAGGATCAGGATCTTTTCTTCCGGGATCAGCATGACCATGGTTCCCGGAGTGTGCCCCGGGAGGGCATAAGTTTCCACGGAAATCCCTCCCAGGTCAAATCTGTCACCATCTTTCAGATCTTTAAATGTCATCGGTGCAGGCGGCAGAAATGTCTCTTCCAGTCCTTCCGGCATCTGGCCGCCAAGTCCTGCCAGTACATATCCTTTTCTGTTTTCTATGGAATTCATTCCCAGATAAATTTCGGTATCCGCATGGTTCATGTAGATCTCACATTCAGGCTTTCCATCATTCCCGGTGAATTCCGGTGCTCCCATTGCATGATCGATGTGGCCATGGGTAAGCAGCACTGTAAGTGGTTTTTCCGTAAGTCTTTCCACAAAATCCCGAAGGTTTCCTGCTCCCACGCAGGTATCGATCAGCAGGGAGCGTTCCGATCCATTTACCAGATACATGATCTCTCCTGTGAAGCTTATTATCGCTGTGATTCTGTCGTTTACTTTTTCTGCTCTGTAAAAATCCGCCATTTTATTCTTCCTCCATATCAAGAAGCTTGGATAACTCTGTTCGGAGATTATCTACGATTTCTCTGGTAAATCCCATATAAAACAGTTTTTCCAGGCTCTGGATGCTCTCATAAAAATAATCCTGATTTCCGGTAGAAAGGAAATACATCAGCATTGGAGATACTCTCTCGATCACTTTCATTGCCTCCGGATCATGCATCATATCCTTAAACATGGTTTTGTTGTTATAACGCTGACGAAGATCTTCTGTGGGACGATATTCATAATGATAGCTTCCAGCTTCCACTTCCATAACTTCGCCCTCATAAAACGGCAGACCGATCACTGCACTGCATCCAAATGGAACCTGGATATCTACTGTTACCTTCCCGTTCTTCAGGATTTCCCAGTCTACCTTATATTCTCCATAAGCAGAATCATAGGTCATATGCATATATTTCAGCTTTCCATTCATCAAAGGAGTGATCAGCGCTTTCTTAAATCCAGGCTCCAGTGCCTTTAAGCCTGCTACATCTCTGTAAAGATATTCCACAACAGAGCCATAAGAATAATGGTTCAGGGAGTTCATCATCGTACCGCTTAAATGCCCGTCATCCAGAACGGAATTCCATCTTTCCCAGATTGTTGTTGCTCCAAGATTGATGCAGTGCATCCATCCCGGATAATCTTCCTGAAGAAGGAAATAAAAAGCGTCTTCCTCGAATCCGTTTTCGGCGAGAACCCTGCAAAGGATCGGTGCCCCTGTAAATCCGCCCTTTAATTTGTAGCAGTCTTTGTAAAATCTTGCTTTCAGTCCTGCCACAACAGCTTCTTTTTCTCTGTAGATCCCGGAATATAAAGCTACAATATATCCAGTCTGGGAATCAATTGCCAGACGTCCCGTTTCTGTAAAATATTCCCGGATGATCGCTTCTCTGATCTTCTGATAGAGACCATCATAATATTTTTTATCCTCATGATATCCTAGGATTTCTGCTGCTTTTGCAGTCTTCTGCACAGACATTGCATAGTAGTTGGAGCCAATATAATAGGCATCTGTTCCACCTTCCATGCTCTGCTCGGTTCTTCCGTCAAGTGCAAGCCAGTCACCCAGCTGATTTCCGAAATCATAAAGATATTTCTGTCCTCTTGCCTGGTCTTCCCTGGTGATCTTATCCACCCAGTCCTTCATCATCGGATAACTGGATCTCAGCATTTCTGTATTTCCTGAATGTTCATAAACCACCATTGGAAGGAATGTGGCAATGTCTCCCCATACACTGGAAAAGATCGGTCCGTTTGGATCAAGTACCGGAATCACTCCCGGAAGGATTCCATCGTATTTTACCTGCTCATTTCGAAGGTCGTGGATGAATTTCTGATAAAAAGCTGCGGTGTCCATATTAAAACTTGCTGTTCCGGCAAATACCTGAGCATCCCCGGTCCAGCCAAGTCTTTCATCCCTCTGCGGGCAATCTGTAGGAAAGTCCACAAAATTTGATTTCTGTCCCCACAGTGCATTCAGGAACAGTCTGTTCACTCCCTTATGGCCGGTTTCCATATATCCGGTCCTGTCCATCTTTGAATAAACTGCTTTTCCTGTAAATTCTTCTGCTTTTACTTCTCCCGGCCATCCTGTCACACGCACATAACGGAATCCAAAATATGTAAAGGAAGGACGTACCAGCTCTTCCCTGCCATCGGATACATATACAAACTGAGATTTTGCAGCACGGTAATTTTCGTTATAAAAATTGCCATCCTGAAGGATCTCGCCATGGTCAAATATAAGTTTGCTTCCTTTTGGGAGATGATTCCAGAAGGTCACATATCCGGCAAAATTCTGTCCGAAATCCAGGACTGTTTCCCCTGCCGGTGTATGGATCACTTCTTTTACCGGCATATCTTCCATTTCCATTACAGGAAGGCTGTATCTGGAAACCAGTTTTCCTTCTGCCTCTGTAAGAACTGCCTGTTTCGCCGGATTTTCTTTTTCTTCCCATAACAGATGGTTGATGATCTCGCCGTCATAAATTCCATCGTCTTCCACATCAGAGCCAATATAGTTCCAGGTTTCATCTGTTCCGATCACCTGGATTTCCCCATCTTCATAGATCAGACGAAGCTCCGCGATCAGCTTAAAGGTATCACCAAAATTATTGCTCTGGCTGTTCAGTCCAAATTTTCCTTTGTACCAGCCATTTCCCAGCGATACAGCCAACTGGTTTTCTGCTGTTTCCTGCATTTCTGTATGGTTATCGATATTTTTGATATTTTCCATGACATCAAATGTAAGATACTGTTCTTCATCGTGATAATTGCTGTAATAAGGAGTCAGAACTTCCTCCCCGATTTTTTTTCCATTTAATTTTGCCTCAAAAAGTCCAAGACCGCAAATATAAAGTCTGGCTGAAGCAGGTTTTTTCTTTACTTCAAAATTCTTTATAAAGAGAGGGTGAAAGGTATCTTCTTTTTTTGTTGTGATCCATTTTCCCATCCATGGATCATCCATCTTTCCGGTTTCAAAATATGCAGGCTTGGAAACAGCAGTCTCTCCCTCATCGCTGGTAACGGTTACTCTTACATAATATCTTGTATATGCACTCTGCTCAAATTCCAGTTTTTCCGCCGCACTGTTAAGATTCTTTCCCTCTTTTGTCCAGAGAAGCTCTGAAAAATCTTCTGTCAAAGCTATCTCTATTTTTACATTCTGCTGTCTTCTGGCTGATGTCTCACGAACTTTCCACGATACACATACGGTTTCAAAATCAAATCCCACAGGATTTTCCATACCGTTGATTCTTACATTTACAACTTTCATATATCTCTCCTCTTACTTTGGAATATCTGCGATCACAACTTCAGAAACGCCTCCAAATACTAGAATAGTTATCTAATTTCCGGAGGCGCAAGCAGTTTTCTCTGCTTTTCTCAGTTATTCATTTATCAGCTTTATTCAGCTGCTTCCATTTTCTTTAAATCTCTCTCGCAATGATACAGGATTACCATCAGTACAAAGATAGCGATCACCATGATAAATGGCAGCCAGTTGTACAGGAAGTTAATTGCTGTGGAAACACTTTCCGGCTGTGCGATACCCTGTGCATCCAGAGATCCGTCATAGCCTGCTCCGTTGAGAACCCAGCCAAATACAGCTGTTCCAAGTCCGAGACCGATCTTCTGTGCTGCAGAAACACCGGCATTTCCAAGACCAACGGTATCAATTCCTGTTTTCTTTGTTCCGTATGTAATGGTATCTGCAACCATTCCAAGTGCCATACCGCCGGCCATACCAACACCGCAGCCTTTCAGTACGTTGCAGATGATCATCACGATCGTACTGGAACCGCCAAGAACAGCGAATCCGAGGAATCCAAGTCCCATAACTACCATTCCTGCTTCATAAACAGCTGTTTTTCCAAACTTTTTCATAAATGCAGGTGTTACAAACATAACTGCAAACTGTGCAATGGAAATAGAGTTGGATACCCAGCTGTACTGTCCCATATCATAGAGAACATACTGACAGTAATATACATTTCCCATTGCGTACATGATAATTACGAAAAATACTACAAAACTTGCAGATTTCTGAGTATCTTCCTCTGCGCTTTCAGCAGAATGTACTCTCTCTTTTGTTGAGAAAACACTGAAAATTGTAATTACGATCATTGCGATGCAGTAGATCAGCATTGTGATCGTAAATGCTCTCTGTGTATAAATGTTTTCTGTACTGCTTGTAAAGATTCCAAGTAAGGTAACAAATGTTGAGTTTACAACTACATTTCCAAGTGTCTGAAAAATCTGCTGGATGTTTCCAAGGAATCCTCTCTCATAAGGATTTGCTGTCATCAGTGAGATCATGGAATAATACGGTACCAGCATTCCGGTAAGGCATACAGCATTTACAATGTTATACATCAGGAAAATATATACATACTGTGCCATTTCCGGAAAATTCTGTGGTACAAAAAACAACAGCATGGTGGTGATTCCAAATGGAATACACATTCGTAACAGCCAGGAACGGCCTTTTCCGAGTTTTGATTTTGTACGGTCCACCATACGTCCTACGATCACATCTGAGATTCCGTCAAAAACCTTTGATATTGCAAAAATTGTTGCAATGATACCTGCATTCAGTCCTACTGTGCTGGTAAAATAAATGGTCAGGAAAGAACCGATGATACCATTGATCATATTAAAGGCAAATCCGCCTGTTCCGTAACCGATACGTTCGCTCCATGCCAGGCTGGCATTTGGATCGTTGTGTTTACTTGCCAAACTAAACATATCTCTTTCTCCTTTTCCCTTTTCATTTAATGGGTTTTCTGCATCTTCTGTATTTTTCTGTTTTTATGAAATTACTTTTATTTATCACCTTCTGTCATTCTTGTGTTTTCCTGTTGATAGTGATATTATCAGAAATAAGCGAACAGGATAACGTCTTTAAACGACATATAATTTATCCTTTTCGGACATATACGTTTTTCCTATTGAAGCTCGTTGACAGACTAAGCGGACTTTCATAATCCGCAGAGAATTTTCCTGATTCAGTTAATTTAGGTGATTTTATGAATGAATACAAACATTTAACAGAAATGATTCCTGAAATGGAACCTGACGAAATATTTTATAAACGGATTTTTCTGGAATATCCGGCTGCACATCTGGACCAGGCACATACCGTCGAGGAAATAGAAAAACTCTGCCCGGAGGCATCTTCCCATGCAGCCGCCGGCTTTACTTACCATCCTGGAAACGCTCTGGATGAAACTATTCTTCCTTCCGATGAGGATACGATCATTTTCCGTCATAACCGGTATGCTCCTGCTTTTTTGCATTCGCACACTTTTTTTGAGATGATCTATGTGCTTCGTGGAACCTGTGAAAACATATTTACCTCCCATACGATTTCCATGCGATCCGGTGATATCTGCATTGTGGCTCCTTCGATCATCCATGCATTAAGTGCTTTCAGCGATGACTGTGTGATCTACAATTTCCTGATAAAAAGCCAGACCTTTGAAGCTGTATTCTTAAATTCCCTTCCAAAATACGGTACTTTACATGACTTTTTCAGCCGGGCACTTTATTCCCCCGGATCTCAGTTTTATCTGTATTTTAAATCTGGAAAAGATCCGCAGCTTGTGAATTTATTTAAAAAAATCCTGAAAGAATATCAGACCCAGAAGCGCTATACCTCCTCCATGATAAATGCGTTACTGGAAATCTTTTTTATCTGTCTTCTCAGAAATCATGAAAAAAACATGATCGTCCCCAACCCGGCCGGAAAGAAGCAGGAAAAAAATATTATTTTTATACTGAAATATATCGAACTACATTATGCAACCCTTACGCTCCCGGAATTATCTACGTTTTTTAATTACAGCGAACGACAATTAACACGGATCCTGAAAAACTATACAGGAAAAACCTTTTCCACTCTTATCCAGGATATCCGGCTTTCCAGAGCAGCCGAATTATTAAAACAGCCGACCCTTCCGGTAACTACTGTTATGGAAGAAATCGGCTACTCCAACATTACACATTTTTATAAAATATTTGAAAAAAGGTTTCATATGACACCAGCAGAATACAGAAGCAGTATCAGTCCGGACTCTTCTTTGCTGTAACCTTTTTTGAAGCTGTTTTCATATTGTAGATAAATGTTCCAAACGATGCCAGAATAATCAGCGCATATCCGGTAAAGCTGTATTTATCCGGCACTTCTCCAAACAGGAAAAATCCCAGCAGCGTTGCAAAGATAATCTGTGAATAATCAAAAATGGAAATTTTTCCCGCAGGTGCATACGTGTATGCCGCTGTGATCGTAAACTGTCCGCCTGCCGCAAATAATCCTGCCAGCATAAGTATTGCAAACTGTTTCACCGTCATTGGTGTGAAATGAAATACCATCCACGGAATCACAGACAAACATGAAAAAACAGAAAAGTAAAATACAATGATCGGGCCTTTCACTCCATGGGTTCCAAGTACACGTACCATTGTATATGCAATTCCAGCGCCCAGTCCACCACAGACTCCGATCAGTGCAGACATAAATTCCGCATTATGAAATCCCGGTTTTACAACAAACAGACATCCCACAAATGCCAGGGCCACACATGCTGCCTGCGTCGGGCTGATTTTTTCTTTTAACAGAAGAAAAGAAAAAATGATCGCAAAAAAGGGAGACAGTTTATTCAGGATTGAAGCGTCCGCTACCAGCAGATGATCGATCGCATAAAAGTTACACAGGATTCCCATGGTTCCACATACACAGCGTAAGATCAGCGGCCCCCAGTATTTTTTATTAACCTTCGGCAATGTATGATCTTTACATAAAATGACCGCCGCAAACACTGCCGCAACCAGATTCCGGAAGAAGCTTTTTTCCACAGATGGAAGATTTCCGGCCAGACGGACACTTACATTCATACATGCAAAGAAAAATGCTGACAGGATGATCATTATCATACCTTTTATATAATTTTCCTGTTTCATTTTATTTATTCCTGCCTTTTTATAATTTCATTGCGCTACGGATGCAGCTCTCAATATACGCTTCTCCCAGATCTGTATTCAGGCTGAGATCAAAGTTTCCTGCTGCGCCCCACATGCGGCGAGTATAGTAACGGTAGTTGTCTGCGCGGAGTTTTTCGTTTTTCTGGACAACAGCTCTGGCTTCTTTCTCAGAGATGTTCTGTCTCTGTGCTACTCTTTTGATTCTGCTTTCAAGAGGTGCAGAGAAGAATACCTTCAGGCAGTTTGCGGAATTTCTGAGGACGTAATCTGCACAGCGGCCTACGATCACGCAGTTGCCTTTTTTTGCCAGATCACGGACAACCTGTGATTCCGCCTCGAAAATTTTGTCCTTTGGTGCTTCATCCTGCATATCTGTGTTCAGGTACATCTGATTGACCAAATCATAGAGAAGACTGTTTGTCATGATCTCCTCATTTTTCTTAATAAATTCCGGCGTGTAGCCTGTGGTTCCTGCTGTCATCTGAATGATCTCTGCATCATAGAAATCGTATCCCAGCTTTTCTGCAAGTGCCTTGCCCATATTGTGGCCACCACTTCCAAACTGTCTTCCAATGGCAATGACATTTTTTCCATAAGTTCCTGTTGTCTGCTCGTTTGCTTCGCTCTCGTTTTCTGCTGATGCTGTTTCCGGGAAGATCATATCTTTCAGGAATGCAAGTTTTTTTCCGATAAGTCGTGCGATAAATCCAACCAGAAGGGCTGCAATAACTGTACCTTCTCTTACCCCGTCCAGTCTTCCTGCAAATACAAAGGAAAGTACTGCAGCGATCACTGCCATGGATACATCAAAACAAATCTTGGTTGTTCCGAAGTTTGTTTTCCATGTGAGGACAATGGCACGGACAAAGGATTCTCCCGGAAGCATGACAACGTCCGCCAGGACCTCCATATAAACGCCTGCGCCAAGGATCATACACCCGATGAGCAGATATACGATTTTCATGATATATACTTCCGGATTGACCCAGGAAAAAAGGATCATGGTAAGATCGATAAAATATCCGAAAATGATGGATACCGGGATCTGAAGGATGTGCTCCAGTTTAAAATTCTTCCGCAGAATGATCAGCTGCAGGATGATCAGTAAGATACTGAAAAAGATGGTAAAGTTTCCAAGTGTGAATGGAAAGTTCAGGCTTAACACATAGGGAATTGATGAGATTGGTGAGGTTCCCAGATTTGCCTTGGTAATCAGACTGACTCCCAGGGAGTTTACAAACAGTCCCACCAGAAATATTAAGTATCGTTTTAGTTTCTCCATTATTTTTGTCTCCTCCTCATTGTACAGATTTTCGCCGGATAATTATGTCTATGCTGCCATTATCCGGTTATTGTAAAGCGGATATCCGCCTGTTTACTTTATCTCAGCAAGATTCCTGTATATCCTGAGAAATATCTCCATAAATACTTTCTGTTCTTCTTCTGAAACATTGTTTAATGCTGTTTCTTCAATCTTTTCAAAAGTCTCTTCTACCAGCTTCTGATTTTTCTTTCCGGATTCTGTCATAAAAATATGAAAGGTACGGCGGTTTCCGTTAAGCATTTTTCTCTCGATCAGTCCTTTTTCTTCCATTCGATTTAAAATAGAAGTTAAAGATCCTGCCTCGATCAGACATCCTGCCGCAATTTCCTTCTGACTGGCGCCATCGTGATCTTTCAGATAATCCAGAACCTTTGGCTGTCCCAGGGTAAGGCCGGTATCCTTTAACTGTTCCATCAGCTTTTTCTGGACCATCATGTGGTTTGCCATGGACAGATAGTGAAAAGAATCGTTCATATATCTTTCTCCCTTTTTAATAGTTATAATTCAAACATTTAGAATTATAACTATATTAATTACGTATGTCAATATTATTTTTAAAATATATTGGAATTCTGTACAAAAAAGAGAGCTGTTTTTATTTCAATCTGTACAAAATACAGGGAAAATCACAAGGACAAACGTATAAATAAAATGATTATCTGTCCGCATAAAAAAACAGCGAAATGGATATTCGCTTCCATTTCACTGTTTAATGTTATTTCTGTTAATATGTTTGTGTTGTTTTATGCAACCTGATTCTTGTTGTTAGTAATGGTGATCAGATGGCTCTTGATCAGTACCGGACGTACTGCGTTGTAAATGATCGCTACCAGGATCACGGATACAACTGCATTGATGAATGTTGCTGCCGCACTCATTTTTGCAAGTGCCTGTGCCAGCTCCTGTGGCTGTCCCAGGATGTACTGTTTGTAAAAATATCCTACGATAGGATCTGCTACTACGTTAAATGCAAGTCCTGCGATGGATGCGATCACGCTCCATTTAAATACATATTTCTTATCTGTGCTTTCGTTGATCTTTGCAATCTTATGTGCCACGAGACCTACGATCAGACCGATACAGAATTTCAGTACAAAAGTTTTCGGTGCTCCTGTGATGTAAACAGGGTCCATGATGTCTGCGATTCCCATTCCAATTGCTCCGGAAAGACCTCCGTATACGCCGCCAAGAAGCAGTGCTGCCAGTACACAGAATGCGTTTCCGATATGAATGGATGTTGCATCTCCGCCTGGTACCGGGATCTTGATCTGCAGGAATGTGAAAGATACGTAGCATAAAGCTGCTAATAATGCAGTTTCTGCAAGTTTGACTACTGTGTTGTTCTGTGTGTTCATAATAATTCCCCTCTCGTTTTGTTATTACTTTAGTGTGTGATTAGTTTAATGTATGAATGTAATAACACGGGTGTTATGGTACTGCTTGTTTGGGTATATTGCAAGGGGCAATTTTTATATTTTTTTAGGGGACAGTTTTTGGGGGATAAAAAAAGTGGCTTGATTGGCCACTTTCTTTTGTATTGTATATTCAAAACTACATACATGTGTTTGTTGATGGTTAATCGTTTTTTTGAATCAATTTTAACCTGCGTGCCGATTTGCCTTTTTTTCACGGGCTCGCAGCTTCGCTGCATCGCCTGTTTTTTTAGGCTACTCCAGCAGGGGTCATCTCACGACTCCGTCGTTCGATGTCATTTGCTTCGCAAATGTTCAAGTCAGCTAATGCTCATACGTCCACAAGCAAGCTTGCTCCCGTATGACCCTTACCTGCCTTGCCCGCTTCCTCGGCTGGTTGGTCAAGCCCTCACCCGATTAGTAACAGTCAGCTCCATGTGTTACCACACTTC
>ERZ773229.651-NODE-651-length-28719-cov-24.906782_pt1 | contig 28719 bp, 17 predicted proteins | sample MGYA00580992_ERZ773229 | MGnify/ENA primary metagenome ERZ773229 (study PRJEB29015, sample SAMEA2737795) | human gut metagenome | biome: human gut; feature: human-associated habitat; material: faeces | place: China | collected 2012 ... | reverse complement strand
AACTGGCAGTGGGATTGCCGCCGGAGCATTACGGCGTACTCAAGGACAAATTCGCTCGGTATTTCAAACGGGACGGCATTATCAAATTTGTTTATAAGGATAAACCGTACAGCATTATGATCGATAAGGTGATGGTGTTCCCGCAGGCATATGCGGCCGTTGTTCCGAAAAGCAGTATGGTCGTTAACATGCTTCGGGTGTTTGTTGTTGACATCGGCGGCTACACGACGGATGTGCTGCTTCTGAAAAACGGCAAACCCGATTTGCAGTTCTGTCGTTCCCTTGAAACCGGTATTATCACTATGAACAATGAGATCATTCGCAAAGTGGGTGCACTCCACGATATGCGTATCGAGGACGAGCACATCAGCGCTGTTCTTTCCGGTCAGGACACAATTTTGCCGGATGATGTTAAGCAGACAATCTGCGGCGCAACCAAGCTTCATGCTCAGGATATTCTCAACCAGCTGCGCGAGCTACAGGTTGATCTCCGTTCCAATCCTGCTGTGTTCATCGGCGGCGGAAGTCTACTTCTCCGACCGTTTCTGGAGGCTTCTCCGCTGGTCGCGAAGGCGGATTTTGTGGAGTCTCCCAATGCCAATGCGCTTGGGTACGAAATGCTTGGCAGAGTGCAGCTGTCCCATCGTCCTACATAAAGGACGGTGTGGGCGGTGAGAAAAGACGGAAAATATAGATTTACGCTGCAGTTCAGTGCCGACAACGAAGATCAGATTCGTGTCGGCGAGCTGTTGGAAAACCTGGGCAACAGAAAAAGTACGGTAATTATTTCGGCATTGAGTGATTATATCGACACTCATCCGGAGTTACAGTCCGGTTATAGTAAAATAGAGGTTAAGGTTGCTCCTGCCTTCGACCGCAGTCAAATGGAACGGTTGATACGGAGCATCGTGGAGGAGAAACTATCTGAACTGCATACAACCGAAACTATAGCGGATACTTCAATGAGTGGAACTTCCGAGGCTTTGGAAGAGGATATAACCAAAATGCTCGATAATTTGGACATGTTCAATTAAGCACAAATGAGTCTGCTGATACTATAGGCAGACTTATTTGCTTTTAAGGTGGGATAAAACAAAGAAAAATTCTGAATATCACACTTATGGTGCGTGTGTACAATTTATGCATTCTTCACTTTCGCCGCGGCGTCCACTAAAATATATTTAAGGAGATATGTGCAGTGGACTACAAGACTTTAGGACAGAATATTCGGCGGCTCCGAGTTACGCAGGGATTCCGGCAAGAGGACCTTGCGGAAAAGTGCGAATGCTCCGCCAGCCACATTGGTCAGATTGAAAACGGACGGGTAAAGCCAAGCCTCGAAATGACGGTTCGTATTGCAAACGCTTTGAATGCAACCACGGATCAACTGTTGGCCCATGAGTTTTCTCATCCCGAGGAAATTTACCTGAAGAAAATTTCCGAACGAATCGAGAAATACCCGGTATCAAAACGGATACTGGCGTGCGAAGGCTTCAATACCTATTTGGATTCACTTGAAAAGTTCAGCAAAACATAAGGCAAAAGCGAGGGGTACATATGATGAGGTGCAGACCCTAACAAAAGGAAAAAGTATTGTTGCCTTTTTATCAGCATACACATAGCCGAGCCGTTGGCATCGGTTTTATATTCACGCATGAAGCGACTGTATCACACGAGGGTGTGGTATGGTCGTTTTTTATTATGCTTTTCGGAAGGGGGTGAGTCCGATGTTCTGATCGCTGTGATAATCATCGTAACGACCAACCGCTATTTTATTCACAGCATGCCATCATGGCATGTTGCGTATATCGCTGTAAAACATGCCGTGAAGCGGTATGTTTTCTTCCTGCTGTGGTGGCATGCCAAAAGGAGGCATGGAAATGGACCACAGACAGGATTATCCCGAACGGGATGAGCTACGGGCAAAGTTTACTCGGTGGCTTGAAACAATTATTAAGCGAGCGAAAATTGATTACCTGCGGAAATATGAGAATCGTCCGGAAATCATATCCTACGAGGATATACCAGAGGCAGAACTTCTTGATCTGGCGCAGTGCGAGTCATGGCCAAAAATCACAAGGATGCAGTCCCCTTATGATTTTGAGGAGGAACGGCTGACAAAGGCTTTTATGGAGTTGCCATTAAAGCGCCGTCAAGTGATGGAGTTGCTATTTTTGGAAGATCTGAGTGAAGCAGAAACAGCCCAAAGACTCAACTGCTCGTTGCAATATGTCAGAAATCAAAGGTGCATTGCACTGAAAAGGCTGCGCTCCCATCTGATGGAAGGCGGTGATGATGAATGAACAAATCAGAGTTCAAAAAGGTTCTGCAAGGAGCCGTTATGGGAAGTCATCGGGATTTAGAGACCATACTGGAGTTATATATGCCTCTGATCGAGCATCATTCCTATTTGTATGGCCGCATGGATGAGGACCTGAAGCAATACATTCTCATACATATTGCGCTCAATATCTCAAAATTTAAGATTTGAGGTGAATGCCGGTTTCGGGATATCTGAAGCCGGCATTTTTGAAATTTTTTTGTCGGCGAGTGTATGAGACAAAAAAACTGTCCGTATTTACTTATGTAAGGCACCCTCGTGCTTACCTGCACCTTGAAAATTGAATAGTCCGGAACCGGCACATTCCAGCTTCGTCGAGCGCCTATCCGTCTGATCGGCAGTCAGAACCATGAGTAATAATATGCGGGTGGCTCCTGCATTTCGCCATGAAGCGCAGCTGGGACAATGATACGCCCGTAACTCGCGGCCCGGCCACAATGAAGGCGGGGAGATGAAATTTCTGTGGACCTGTTCGCTGCAGGCGCCGGTGGACATTAAAACTTCATTGTGAATAGACGCAAGTCATTCTGGCAATAATTTCAATATCGGCGAAAGGAGAATTTGATGAATAGCTACGATAGAACTGATTTTGAGATGTTAAAAAGTGTTGACATCAAAAATGTCGACAAAGGCAGTTTGATCGACTTGGACGAGGTTCAAATCGACGATACCCGACCGGTATCAGAGAGAATTCTGAGCTTTTTACAGCAGGTTCAGAATCCTTATTGCTTTCGTATTGGCGATGTTGCCGTAAAAGTGAATTACAAACCAGACGGGCCGTCATTTCAACAGAATTTCGAGGACCTTTTGCGCACAGCAGAACGGTAAGTAATGGAAATGTACGATAGCCATAGACTTATTCAAAAAAATATGCTATACTACATTCGGACTAAATTATCATACCTCGCTCTTCTGAATGCTTATCGGCATGTCTGATTTCCATCGGAAGGAGTGAGCATATGGAAAACACAAAGCAAACCCAATATCAAGCTGCTGCGTATGTGAGGCTTTCAAAAGAAGATCTGAACAGCGTATCCGGCTTAAAGGCCGAAAGCAACAGCATTTCCAATCAAAAGCAGCTTATTCTGGACTACCTTAAAGACAAGACTGATATAAAGCTTGTTTCTATAAGAGAAGACGATGGATATACAGGGACAGATTATGACCGTCCTGACTTTCAGCGTATGATGGATGACATCCGCGCCGGAGTTGTGAACTGTGTCATTGTAAAAGATCTGTCCCGCTTCGGGCGTGAATATATCAACGCCGGAAAGTATATCGATCGTCTTTTTCCGTATTATGGGGTCCGATTGATCGCAATTAACGACGGAGTCGATACTATCACGAGAAGCAGTGCGGACGATTTTAACATCATGGTCAAAAACCTGATGAATGATAACTACTGCCGAGATATTTCCATTAAGATCCGCAGCCAGCTGCAGGTAAAGCGAAAGAACGGTGAGTTCATCGGAGCGTTTGCACCATACGGTTACGAAAAATCACCGGAAGATAAGAACAAACTTGTTGTAGATGTTTACGCTGCAGAAGTTGTGCGTGATATTTTCGGGTGGAAATTGAGCGGTATCAATCAGGATGCCATTGCACGCAGGCTTAACGAGCAGAGCATTCTCTCACCACTTGAATATAAAAGAAGCAAAGGGCTGCCATATAAAACATCATTCAAAACGAAAAGCAAAGCACAGTGGACACCGGTTGCAGTTCGTCGAATTCTTACCAACCCGGTTTATGTTGGAACGCTTGTACAAGGAATTCGGACTCGGCCCAATTATAAAATCAAAACAGTTATCGTCAATGAACAGGATAAGTGGGCAATTTACGAAAACGCACATGAAGCGATCATAAACCCTCGTCAGTTTGTACTAGTACAACGACTTCTTGAGCTTGATACCCGGACCTCCCCACGCGAAAACGGACTGTTCCCATTGGTAGGGCTTCTCTGTTGCGGTGATTGTGGCGGCGCTATGGTGCGTAAAACGCAGACCTCCGGCAACAAGCGTTTCTGCTACTATACCTGTAGTAACCACAAGAATACCGGAGAATGTACCTCGCACCGTATCTCCCAAAAGCAATTGGAGGATGCCGTCCTTCGGCTTTTACAAGAGCATATTCGCATGCTCGCAGAGTTGGATGGCTGCCTTCAGACAATCCGTAATGCGCCGGTACACCGTTTGAGCATTCGCAAGGCGGAAGATCGACTCGCTGCGGTTGAAGCTGATATTGACCGTTATCGCAAACTGAAAATATCCGCATATGAGGATATGCGCGACGGTATTCTTTCCAAAGAGGATTACCTCGATATAAAAGAGCAGTATGAAATGCGTATTTCAGAGGCACAGCTCGCCGAAGAACAGATCCGCCATGAGATCGATTTATATATTGAAAATGGAAACGCACCTCAGCGATGGATACAAGAGTTCCTTGATCACCGCAATATTCAAAGTTTAACACGCATCGTTGCGGTTGAATGCATCGACCACATTATGATTTATGAGGGCAAGCGAATTGAAGTGACATTTGCCCATATGCAGGATTATGAGGCTCTGGTATCCCGCGTGAAGGATTACTATATCAACCAAAGGGAGGTGGGATAAAATGGCACGGAAAAGCCGGAAAAACGCTGCCGCAGAGCCAATTCAGATGCCGGCGGCGGATAGAATATATAAGGCCGGATTATATGCACGCATCTCTGTAGAAACAGAAAGAAAACGCGAGGCTGATACGATTGGCAACCAACTACAGCTGCTGAGAGACTATGTGTCAGAGCATTCAGACCTGTCCGTCTTTGATATTTACAGCGACGATGATATATCCGGAACAGATTTTATTCGACCTGAGTTTTCGCGTATGATGAATGATCTGAGAGATGGTAAGATCGACTGTATTATTGTGAAAGATCTTTCGCGGCTTGGGCGAAATTATTTGGAGTCCGGAGAGTATATTGAAATGGTATTTCCGTTCTTTCAATGCCGTTTCATTGCAGTCACAGACCGATTTGATACAAAATTTCAACAAGCAGATATATCGATTCAGATAAAAAACATGGCTAATGAAATGTATGCCAAAGATATTTCAAGAAAGATCTGCTCATCCATGCGCACAATCCAAGAGCAAGGTAAATTTGCCGGAAGCCGTGCACCGTATGGATACCGCCTTGACCCCAAGGACAAGCATCATCTTGTGGTCGATGAAGAAACAGCACCGGTGGTAAAGCGAATGTTTGAGATGGTTGCCGACGGAAACACATTGCACTATGTGGCAACGACCTTGAATTCCGAAGGAATACCGTCCCCCGGGCGGCTGCTTTACGATCGTGGTATCGCATCTACCGACCACTTTAAGAATTCAAAATGGTATATGCAAACGATAAAACGCATCCTCACCGAAGAAGTATACCTTGGTTGGATGATTTCGGGGAAATTCCGATCAACCTATCATTCCACAGGTCAAAAGGGTTCCCGTCCTGCTCCAAAAGAGAAATGGATTGTTACCAAGGGAACACATGAACCGATTGTAACAAAGGAACTATTCGATCAGGTTCAGCTGTATTTCCAGCGCTTGAAGGAGGAACTCGGGCGGGCTGCCGTATATGATTCCAAGAGTAAAAAGGCGAGTATTTTCAAGGGGCATCTCCGGTGCGGTGAATGCGGACAAGCTATGTTTTTGAGGAACAAGAAAAATCATGCCGGGGAGCGTGTTCCCTGGTACTACTGCTCGTTACACGAGAACTATAATTCATCCTACTGTGTAAAAAAGGCGGTAAAAAAGCAGGATGTTGAGGATATCGCGCTAAAACTGATCCGTACACAAATCAAGCTATTTACAGATGCGCGGGAGCTTCTTGCTGCATTGAACAAGAAGGAATCCAGCAAAACAAAGTTTCGCATTTACAGCGATCAGATTCGTGGAGTAAAAAAGCAAATTGATAGATATGTGTCATTAAAGGCGTCCTTGTATGAGGAATTTGCAAACGGGACACTCAGCCAAAATGATTATATCAGCATGGGTCAGGAATATGCTGCAAAGGCCGACGAACTGCGTATTTTCCTTGCTGAACTCGAAAAAGAATGCCAGAAGTACAACCCGTCGTTTGCAGCAAGCGGATCGTGGGCCGAGCTGATCGAACAGTACAAGGATGCTGATACATTAACAGCAGAAATGGTAGACGCTTTTATTGATGAAATGATTCTGTACAATAACGGACATGTTGAGGTTAAATTTAATTTCAGAAATGAATTAGATGAAGTCATTCATCTTGCCGCAATCCGCCAAAGGGAGGTTGAACGATATGCAATGTAACAAAACTCTTGCGTTTTATATTCGCTTATCGGCAGAGGACGCAGACCTGAAATCCTCCGGGAAGGCGGAAAGTAATAGCGTAACAAACCAAAGAAAACTGCTTCGTGATTACTATGAGCAGCACACTGAGCTTTGTGAATATGAGGTTGTCGAGTTCTGTGACGATGGTTATACCGGCACAAATTTTGACAGACCACAATTCATGCTTATGATGGAGCAGATACGCCGGAGAGAAATACAAGCGATCATGGTCAAGGATCTTTCACGATTTGGACGAGATTACCTGGAGGTTGGCGCATATCTGGAGCTGATATTGCCATTGTTCGGGACTCGTTTTATCTCTGCAAACGATAACTTTGACAGTGATAATTTTATCGGTACGACAGGCGGATTGGAGCTTGCGCTACGGAATCTGATCAACGGATTATACAGCAGAGATTTATCTGTGAAAGTAAGGAGTGCAAACAAAACCAGGAGCCGACGCGGCGAGTATTGGGGCGGCAGCGCTTTTTATGGATATCGGTTAGATCCTAAAGATAAGCACCATCTGCTTGTGGATCAGGAAACAGCACCGGTGGTAGTACGAATCTTTGAAGAATGTATTGCCGGAAGAACAGCTGCACAAATTGCCCGTGCATTAAATGATGATGGCATTCCATCCCCTGCAAGCTATAAGGAAAAGAATGGTGAGTTTTACAATGGACGCATTCTTGAGGAGAACCCGATATGGGTAGCATGTACTGTGCTCCGTATCATTAAGGATGAGCGCTATACGGGAAAAATGATTTCCAACAAAAGAGAAACGGTGGGAATCAGCACTGGGAAGATGCGAGCGCTCCCGCGGAGCGAATGGATCATCGTGGAAGATACACATGAGGCAATCATCTCCCAGAGTATATTTAGTGAGGCGGATGCATCACGCAGAAGCCGAATTAAGACCGTTAATCAAAACACAGCTGGCGAAAGAGCAGATAATTTATTTGTGTGCGGGTATTGTGGACGAAAACTCCAAAAATCCAAGGGAAAAGTAACGCATCTGTTTTGTTTAAAAGCTGGCGTTTCTTCTAATGCGGATTGCACACGGCTCCATGAACCAATCGAGACGCTGCAATCAAGTGTTCTTGAGGTTGTAAAGATGCTGGCGAAAACACTGGCGGAAAAAGCTGTGCAGGTAAAAGCGAACGCAAATCGAGAAGAACCATTGCTTGAAAAGAAAGCTGCGATGCTCAAACGTACACTTCAACGAGCGCAAAACAGCAAGCTCGACTTATATGAAGAATACCGAAATGGCAGGATGACGCGAGATAAATTTATCGCAGCCCAGGAAGAGCGCCAGACCGCAATAGATTCCATGCGTGATGAATTGGCAGCAACGGAAGCAATGATTACAAAATTGAGGGCTGGGAAAGAAAAAGCTGCTGTGTTAGAAGCAGATGCCAAGGGTATTCAGCTTTTGAATGAGTACCGCCCAAAAGAACTTCGGAAATTGATAGAGAAGGTCCGTGTCTATGAAAATGGACGAATAGAGATTGATTTCCGGTGTCATGATGATTTCACCGAGAAAATCATAAAAGCAGTTGCTCAACTGGCCGGATGATGCGCCTTTGAGAAGAAATAACTGATTACAGTTGGACTGAATCGTAAAATTCGAGAAAAGCAAAAAAATTATGTGTCCTATCTTGACACAAGCAGAGGGCAGGATTCTCGGCACGGGCGCGAATATGTTCAAGGTTGCGGGGCCTGTCATAGTCTATGGCAGTGCCGCGGCGGTCGTCTACGGCGTGATTTATTATATCGCGCTCAGGATAATGGGGTGAACCGATGGCAGAGAGAATTGGAAAATATACGCTGAAATTCGGCAGCCGTCCGGGGATAATCGCATCCGCCGCGATAGTCGGCAGCAAGGAGGGGGACGGACCTCTCGGCGGGAGCTTCGATGAAATTATAACCGACGGCACATTCGGCGAAAAGACATGGGAGAAGGCGGAGAGCGCGTTTCAGCACCGCGCCGTGGTGAAGGCTATTGAAAAATCCGGCATGACCGCCGCCGATATAGATATGCTAATGGCGGGTGATTTGCTCAGCCAGTGCAGCGGCTCGGCGTTCGGCGCACGCGATCTCGGCATACCGTTTGTCGGGCTTTACGGCGCGTGCTCAACAATGGCTTTGTCGCTGGCATTGGCGGCGCTGAGTGTCGATTCGGGTGCGGCGCGTATAGCCGCCGCGGCAACTTCGTCGCACTTCTGCTCGGCGGAGAAGCAGTTCCGCACACCGCTCGAATACGGCGGTCAGCGTCCTCCGACTGCCCAGTGGACGGCGACGGCGGCAGGGTGCGCCGTGATAGGAAAGTCCGCGTCGCCGCATATAGAAGCCGCCACATTCGGCAGGATAACCGACTACGGAGTCAAGGACGCGAACAACATGGGCGCGGCGATGGCGCCCGCCGCGTGCTCGACAATAACCGCCTTTTTGCAGGACACAAAAACGCAGCCGGAGGGTCTCGACCTTATCCTGACTGGCGACCTCGGCTATGTCGGCTCAACGCTCCTGCGCGAGCTGATGAGAAAGCAGGAGCATATCGATATCACGACCTGCCACAACGACTGCGGACTGATGCTCTATCGGCTCAACGAGCAGGATGTGAACTCCGGCGGCTCGGGCTGCGGATGCAGCGCGGCGGTGGTCTGCTCGCATATCGTCAGTGAGATGCGCTCGGGCAGGCTGAACAAAGTGCTCTTCGTCGGAACGGGCGCACTGCTCTCGGCAGTCTCACCGCTCCAGGGAGAAACAGTGCCGTCGATAGCTCACGCGGTCCTGCTGACAAACTGAAAGGGGATAGCAATGGATACTGTGCAGAGTGTTTCAAAGAGCCTGAAGCTCGTCAGCTGCGCACTGACCTCGATGCGCTGGCTCGATATAATCAAAAAGCTTATCGCCGCCGCGGCGATAGCGACAGCCGCCTGCTCGGCGCTGAGCATAATAGCCGCGTGCAGGGAGAAAAAGTGAAAAAACGCGAAAACCGGCTGTAAAGTATAATCGCTTTACGGCTGGTTTTTGTGTTATTAATAGGCTTGTCAGGCTTTCGTGCAGGGAAACCTGATTGACGAAGCCGAGACTGAGAGCTTATTTCACGAAATTCGCACTAAATTTATTACCCTGCACCTTGTAGGGTGCGGCGACCCGACGCACCGCTGCCGCCGACGGCGGCACGAAGTTTTCGCAAGATTTGTTCTACTGACCGTAGCGGCGAACTTCGTTCGCCTGCTTTTGAAGTCTGTATAGGGGTGACGGAGCCGGTTTTTCTGCTTATCTGTGTTGCTTTTTACCCTGATAAACCACTGCCGCGATGACATGTTACTATACATTATATATATAAGCCTTTTTATATAGCGGTTATGTAAAACAAATATAGCCTTAAAAGCCGTGTTTTTATTAATTATCAGCAAATAAAAGCCCTACTTATTTCCATAACAAATATTAATATGATAAATAGACGTTATTATTCTCAGAACTCATGATTTTTTGTGCAATTTTTACCCGCAAAAAATTAAAATTAATTCTCCAAAATCATAAAAGCGTTAATTTTAATGGAAATATAGAACAAAGATGACATTTTTCAACATATTTGTTAAATCTGTATTGTTAGCATACAATAAAAAATTGAACTTTCATTGTACAAAACGCACAAAAATGATTAAAAAATTTTAAACTTATTGACAAAGTGCCGAACGAGGGGTTATTCTTTACATGGGGGATAATCATACCCTCTTGCTTTGTATTGCCCGAACAGAGCAAAATGACTTTGTCGCCAATGTGTTCCGTCAATTTGCGGGAGACGGAATGCTCTGATATATGGTGAAATTTTTAAAATGGAGGTGTAAATTTGAAGAAAATGAAACGCTTGTTAGCAATCATCCTTGCTTCACTGCTCATACTCTCATCGGCTACCGCCGGCGCGAGTGCGTACCAGGCTTATAAGGATGACGCGCTGACAAAGTACGACTTTACTGACACTGCGGTTCTGACCACGGAACAGTATGCGTCTGCGCTTCTTGACTACGCTGACAAGGCGCTCGCCAAAGAGAACATCACGATGGATCTTTCGATTCTCGGTAAGCTTGATGCGACGTCTATAGACAATGCTCTTTCGAGCGTCTATAAGCTCATCAACAGCAACGGAGCCATTCTTAATCTGGCCGGCGACCTGAAACATGTCAATGTTTCCGCAATAAAGAGTACGCGCAGAAGCAACGGCACCGATGTAGCAGTTATCAAGTCACTCCTTCAGTTCCTTGCGGACAACAAGGGAATCGTCAAGAAGGCTGTCGTCGGCGGTGTCGGTAAGTACAAGCGAGACGGCGGAATCGATCTCGGTGTTGCCAACTCGTTCGTAAAGGTCGAGCTGAATGTCGAAGTTATGCTCAGAGAGATGATTTGGGGTCTTGCATATCCGAATACGGAATACAACAGCTCCAATAACATCGACAGCATGCTTCAGGTCATCATTCAGAACGCTCTTGCAGGCGTTAAAGAGATTCCTGAGAGCGTCAGAAATCTCGTTGACCTCAACTCGACAAAGTCTACATATGACTTCATCGAGGATCTTCTTCAGACAGCTTATAACGATATAGCTGTTCCGATGCTCAATGACCAGACAATGAAGTGGCTCGGTCAGGAGATTGACAAGGATACCACAGGTACTCTTGCGGGTCTGTTCAACAGGGACTTCAGGGTTTCGGCCTATACCGTCCCCGCGGGCAGCACTCTTGTTGCTGAGCTCAATAACATTGCCGGCGGCATTGTTAACGGACTTCTGAAGAACTACAACGGTTGGGTCTCGGGTGACAATTCAAAGCTCACCGATAATGTTGTCGCAGTTGCGAGATACATTCTCAAAGAGACCGGCGATTACTTCTTCCCGGATTGGCAGAAGCACATCGCAACCGCCGAAGAGATCGACGCAATGAGCAAGGAAGAGCTTATCGCTTATCTTGCGCGCTCGATTATCAACGCATCAGTCGGCTATATGTACATCCCCGAGGATGTCACGACTGTTGTGGGAGTTGCATGGGAGGCTGTTAAGCAGCTCATGGCTCAGTTCCTTCCCGAAAGAGATTACAGCGGTTATCCCAAGACTGTTCAGGGTATCCTTGACATGCTTGCGGATTATGTCGCCTACAACGTCAATCCCGGTATCGACCTCAACGCAGGTGATCTGAAGAAGGCGCTCAACTACGGCGACGGTATGGATAAGATGCTGACTACTGCCGTTCAGTGGCTTGCCGCTGACCCGCAGAATTACACAGGTCTTCTTCCCAGCACTGCTATCGATACCTCTGACGGATGGAAAGCACTTGATGATATCTTCTTCAAGCTGTTAGACAAATCTGTTCTTCCCGCAAAGTTTGCCAACAGCGGAAGCGAGACTATCCTCAAGGATATTGTTTATTCTATCCTCAACGGACTGCTCGTTGATCAGGATCTGACCTGCATCTCTGACCTGTTTGTTAAGAATGAGTCCGGCGCATTCGCCACTCAGACTCTCAAGCAGAGCATCGTGAGACTCGTCACCGATATCCTCAACGCAGTTCTTCCGGGAACGGTAACCAAGACTTACGGCTCGCTCAATGAGATCGTTTCAAACTCTGAGCTCGGCTCGATAGTCGAGAACCTTCTCGGATCCCTGAACTCCAACAGGGACAAGCTTGTTCCGCCTATCGTCAACATCGTGGCTCAGGTCATGAAGCTGACTGATAAGGCAAAGTTCAAGGAAATGGAGATCGCCGGTTCAAAGAGAATCAAGAACAGCAGCGAACTTGATCTCACGGTTCATAACGGAAGCCAGGGTATTAACAGAGGTTATACTGATAAGAACAATAACTTCACTCAGGACAAGCTTCCCCGTTATACAATCGATAGTTGGAGCGCTGTTGCTTATAACTATGACGGCAGCAAACAAAAGGATCTTTCGGTATCCGGTCTTACTGCCAATGAGGAACTCAATGGCGGCGATAATAGGTCGGTGAAGATAAGCGGAATCGACAGTAATAATACGCTTGTTGTCTTTACTGTATATTATTTTGTCCTCGATGAGGCGGGAAATAAGCTGACAAACGATGCTTCGGTTTGCAGATTCTATTCTTATAGGCTTGATGGTGCTGATGTTGATAACAATACCAGCGGAATTAAGACGGGCTCAAACAAGACAAGCGCGTCTGTTAATGATTGCCCGCCCAAGCTTCTGCTGTTTAATCAGAACAACACCAACCCGCTGAAGACGATATGTGCGCAGAGTGTTACTTTCAAGGTGCCGAAGGGCAAAGGTTCACATACAGGATCTAATGCATCAGCTGATCTCGGTGGCCTTAGTTCCAACCTTAAGAGTGCGACCTCTTCGGCGTCAATGGATGGCGGAAATGCTATTACAGGTTCAAATGCCTATGACAGCATTGATCTTTGGGAGGAGACAGCTTCTATTGCAAAGTTTGAAGTCGGCTTTGACACTACGATCAATTGGGCTGCTACGGCAAAGAAGGGTAACAAAACCGACCATTACAATGGTGCTACCCGCATTATCTGTTATAACGATTACGGACTTGCTGAGCTCTACAATATAGAAGCTGGCAAGAATCGCGCAAGAACAGATTATGACAGCAGCGCGGATGCAGCTTGGGACGCATATATGACCGCCCTTAACAATGCGGCTATATATACGCTTCTTCCCGGTACGATTGCGCTCTACACCAATAGCGAATTCCTTGCAGGATTTGAAGCTAGACAGAAGGCGCTTGCCTCTGCAGTTGAAACTTTGGAGACACATTTGGTTTCCGCTTCCGTTGACTCGCTCAAGACCGCCGTTGAGGCAGTTCAGGGCAAGGACAACGCAGACGGTGCCGTTTATTGGGATGACGGTTATAACTTCTTCGGTTATGACGACTTCAATTCTGTCACATGGAACGGCTGGAAGGAAGCCAGAAACCGCGCTCTCAACCTCTACAACTCGACCATAGCTCCCAAGGAGCCCGTTGCTCCCGAGAAGCCCGGCGATGACGCCACTCTGATCGAGAATCAGAAGTATGATAAGGCATATGCACAGTGGCAGACCGACCACGCAGCGTGGGAGACCGCGATTGCAGCGTGGCAGATGCCCACAATATCCGCTATCGATGTTGCTTATGCTGAGCAGCAGATCGAGCTTTGGGGTTCCAGACTTATAAAGCTTGCCGCTGTCAAGACGCACCTCGATGCGGCTATCAGGATGTGCACCATCGACTCCGCAGACGCTTCCAAGTATGATGCGGACAGATGGGAAGCATATGCAAAGTCATTTGCTTATGCTCAGAAGGTTTCAACCTCGTTCAACGCCTCTACGACCATGCGCACGCAGGTCAGAGAAGCTATGAACAACCTTATCTACAACTGGAAGCGCCTTATTGCTAACCCCGTTGTCACCGTCACCTTCACCTTCACCGTGAATGGCGAGACTCACGCGGTTCTCACCGGCAACCAGGGCGATCCCGTTGATCTTAGCTCCATCGAAGCTCCTGCCGCACCTGTCGGCATGCACTTCGTCGGTTGGGGCAACGTACCCGCAACGTTTGACGCTGACGCTACATTCGAAGCTCAGTTCGCAAACAACACGGATACAAAGTACACCGTGAATGTTTATAATATGGACACCACCGGCAACTATCCGGCAACTCCCGACAGCACCTATCAGGGCGCAGGCGAGACCAATTCTACAGCCGATATCACTGCCGATGCAGTCGCCGCTGAAGGCTTCTCGCTCGATTCGGCAAAGAGCACCCTTACCGGCACCATCGCCGCTGACGGTTCTCTCGTCCTCAGCATTTACTATTCACGCAACCAGTACACCATAACTTATGCTAACACGGATCTCGAACCCGATACATATTATTATGGCGCTACTGTTTCCGCCCGTACTCCCGAGAAGGCTGGCTATGCTTTCCAGGGTTGGGAGGAAGAGGTTCCCTCCACCATGCCCGCACAGAACATCACTCTTACGGCTAAGTGGAACGAGAATCCCGCAGACTACACCGATTATGACATAGCTGTTGCAGCTGCCAACGCTAAGAAGGCAGAGGCCAACTACGACAAGACCTACACCGAGGCTTCCAGAAAAGCTCTTGACGCCGCTCTTGCAGTTGACGTCTCCAACAAGAAGCTCAGCGAGCAGGGTGTTGTCGACGCTCAGACCGCAGCTATCAACGCTGCTGTTAAGGGTCTTGAGAAGATGACCTACAACGCAACATTCTATGTTGACGGCGAAGAGTACAGAGTCGTTCCCACCAAGGTCGGCGAGCAGATCGTCGCCCCCGAGGCTCCCTCCAAGCAGGGTTACACCTTCACCGGATGGACTCCCGAAGTCGGAACGATGGGCATTGAGGATGTTTCCTTCAACGCAGTATTCTCCGCAGGCACCGTTGCTTATACTGTCGAGACATACGTAATGGATGTCACCGGCAACTATGGCGACGCTGCTATCGAGAACAAGTCCGCTACTACCGGCGAGACCGTCTCCGTTACTCCCGAGGCTCGTGAGGGCTTCTCGGTTGCAGCTGAGAGCGTACTTTCCGGCGAAGTCAAGGCTGACGGCAGCCTTGTTCTCAAGGTTTACTACAGCCGCAACCAGTACAAGCTTACTGTTGACGGCAATGTGACCAATGTTTATTACGGCGCAGCCATCAGTGTTGCCGAGCCGGCAGCTCGTGAGGGCTACACCTTCGCCGGTTGGGACAGAGATGTTCCCGAAACCATGCCCGCTTCCGATGTAACTCTTGTTTCCCAGTGGAACGAGAACGACGCTGACTACACCGCTTACAACGCGGCTAAGGCAGCGGCTGAGGCTAAGCAGGCAGAAGCAAACTTCGACAAGACCTACACCGCAGAGTCCAGACAGGCTCTCGCCGACGCCATTGCGAAGGATGTTTCCGGCAAGAAGTATACCCAGCAGGGTGAAGTTGATGCAGCCGCTAAGGCAATCAACGATGCGGTCACAGCTCTTGAGCTCATGACCTACAAAGCCACCTTCTATGTTGACGGCGCTGAATACAAGGTTGTTACTGCGAAGGTCGGCGAAGCTATCGCCAAGCCCGACGATCCCTCCAAGACAGGTTATGTCTTCACCGGTTGGGATCCCGAGGTCGGAACCATGGGCACTGAGGATCTCACCTTCAATGCTAAGTTCTCCGCAGGCGAAGTTTCTTACACTGTTGAGACCTATGTCATGGGTCTTGACGGTCAGTACGGCGCAGCCGATTCCAAGAACGTTGCAGCAACCACCGGCGCAGAGATAACTCTTACCCCCGATGCCCGCGAGGGCTTCACGGTTGCAGGCGAGAGCGTTCTCACCGGTACAGTCGCAGCTGACAGCAGCCTTGTTCTCAAGGTTTACTACAGCCGTAACCAGTACAAGCTTACTGTTGACGGCACAACGACCGAAGTCTACTACGGCGCAGCTCTTGAGATCGCAGATCCCGAGGCAAGAACCGGTTACACCTTCGCCGGCTGGAATCCCGCGGCTCCCGCGACAATGCCCGCTAACGATGTAACTCTTGAGTCCCAGTGGACAGAGAACGGTGCTGATTACACTGCTTATGATGCAGCAGTTAAGGCTGCTCAGGCTAAGCAGGCCGAGTCCGACTACGCAGCAAGATACACCGAGGAGAGCAGAAATGCTCTTGCAGCGGCACTTGCAGCAGATGTCTCCGGCAAGAAGTACACCCAGCAGGGTGAAGTTGATGCGGCAACAACCGCTATCAACAACGCAGTCGCAGGTCTCAACAAGATGACCTACAACGCAATATTCACAGTCGACGGCGAAGAGTACGCCAAGGTTCCCACGAAGGTTGACGATCAGATTGTCGCTCCCAAGGATCCGTCCAAGGAAGGCTATACCTTCGCAGGTTGGAAACCCTCAGTCGGCATTATGGGTACCGCAGACGCTACCTTCGAGGCAGTGTTCGCAGCAGCAGGTGACACCGCTTACACCGTCAACACCTATGTAATGGGCACCGACGGCACTTACGGCGATCCCACTTCTGAGAAGCTTACCGGTACCACCGGCTCGACCGCTACCTACGCACCTGAGGCTCGCGAGGGCTTCACCGTTGCGGACGAGAGCGTTCTTTCCGGCACTATCGCAGCTGACGGCAGCCTTGTTCTCAAGGTCTACTACAGCCGCAACAAGTACACCCTGACCGTTGACGGTGTCGCTTCCGAAGTCTACTACGGCGCAGCTGTTTCCGTGGCAGAGCCTTCTAAGGAGCACTACACCTTCGCAGGTTGGGAGCCCGAGCTTCCCGACACCATGCCCGCGAACGACGTAACAGTCGTTTCCAAGTGGACAGAGGACGGCGCTGACTACACCGCATATGATGCAGCAGTCGCAGCGGCTCAGGCGAAGAAGGCCGAGACTGACTATGATAAGACCTACACTGCAGAGTCCAGAGCGGCTCTCGATGCAGCTCTTGCAGAAAAAGTTTCCGGCAAGAAGTATTCCGAGCAGAATGTTGTCGATGCAGCCACCAAGGCTATCAACGACGCAATCGCAGCTCTCGATCTTATGACCTACAACGCAACCTTCTATGTTGACGGCGCTGAGTACAGAGTCGTTCCCACGAAGGTCGGCGCGCAGATCGTTGCTCCCGAAGCTCCTTCCAAGACCGGCTATGTCTTCACCGGTTGGGATCCCGCAGTCGGCGTTATGGGCACTGAGGATGTTTCCTTCAACGCTCAGTTCTCCGCGGGCGAGGTTTCCTACAAGGTTGAGACTTATGTCATGGGTCTTGACGGACAGTACGGCGCAGCAGAGACCAAGACTGTTCCCGCAACCACCGGCGCAGCCGTCTCCGTCGAGCCTGAGGCTCGCGAGGGCTTCACCGTTGCTGACAACAGCGTCCTCTCCGGCGTTGTTGTTGCCGACAGCAGCCTTGTTCTTAAGGTCTACTACAGCCGTAACCAGTACAAGCTTTCTGTTGACGGCGTAGAGTCCGATGTTTACTATGGCGCAGCTCTTAACATTGCCGCTCCGGCAGCAAGAGAGGGCTTCACCTTCACCGGCTGGAATGTCGAAGTTCCCGCCAACATGCCCGCATCTGACCTGACCCTCGTTTCCCAGTGGAGCGAGAACGACGCTGACTACACCGCTTACAACGCGGCAGTCGCAGCGGCTAAGGCAAAGCAGGGCGAAGAGAATTATGACAAGATGTACACCGCCGAGACCAGAGATGCTCTCGCAGGCGCTCTTGCCATAGATGCTGCCGGTAAGAAGTATTCCGAGCAGTCTGTTGTCGATGCAGCTACCAAGGCTATCAACGACGCAGTTGCAGCTCTCGAAGTTATGACCTACAACGCGATCTTCACGGTCGACGGCGCCCAGTACGAAGTCGTTCCCACGAAGGTTGGCGAGCAGATCGTCGCTCCGAAGGATCCCACTAAGGAAGGCTATGTCTTCAAGGGATGGGATAAGGAAGTCGGCAAGATGGGCGTTGAGGATATCACCTTCGCCGCCCAGTTCGAAGAGGCGTCCGGCATTGCCTACACCGTCGAGGTTTACACGATGGATGTCAACGGCAACTACGGCGCAGCTGAGACAAAGACCCTTTACGGCACCACCGGCGCCCAGGTCACTGCAGACACAACTGCCGCCGAAGGCTTTACCTTCGACGAGTCGGCAGCTAATGTTGTCAGCGGTACCGTCACAGCCGACGGCAGCCTCGTACTGAAGGTCTACTTTGCCCGTAACCAGTACAAGCTTACTGTTGACGGCGCAGAGTCCGAAGTTTACTACGGCGCAGCTCTTGACATTGCCACCCCGGCAGCGCGTGAGGGCTACACCTTCATCGGCTGGAACGTTGATGTTCCCGCCACCATGCCCGCATCCGACCTGACCCTCGTTTCCCAGTGGAGCGAGAACGACGCTGACTACACCGCTTACAATGCGGCAGTTGCAGCGGCTCAGGCGAAGAAGGCCGAGACTGACTATGATAAGACCTACACTGCAGAGTCCAGAGCGGCTCTCGATGCAGCTCTTGCAGAAAAAGTTTCCGGCAAGAAGTATTCCGAGCAGAATGTTGTCGATGCAGCCACCAAGGCTATCAACGACGCAATCGCAGCTCTCGATCTTATGACCTACAACGCAACCTTCTATGTTGACGGCGCTGAGTACAGAGTCGTTCCCACGAAGGTCGGCGAGCAGATCATCGCTCCCGAGAATCCCGCCAAGGAAGGCTTTGTCTTCACCGGTTGGGATAAGGAAGTCGGAGTCATGGGCACCGAGGATGTTTCCTTCAACGCTCAGTTCTCCGCCGGCGAAGTCTCCTACAAGGTTGAGACTTACGTCATGGATGTCAACGGCGCTTACGGCGCAGCTGATGTCAAGGTCGTTCCTGCCACTACCGGCGCGGCCGTCTCCGTCGATCCCGAGGCTCGCGAGGGCTTCACGGTCGCCGCTGACAGCGTCCTCTCCGGCACAGTCGCAGCTGACAGCAGCCTTGTTCTCAAGGTTTACTACAGCCGTAACCAGTATAAGCTTACGGTTGACGGTGCAGAGTCCATGGTTTACTACGGTGCTGAGCTCAACATCGCAGAGCCCACCAAGGATCACTACACCTTCGCAGGTTGGAACGTCGAAGTTCCTGCCACCATGCCCGCATCCGACCTGACCCTCGTTTCCCAGTGGACCGAGGAAGGCGCTGACTACACTGCATATGATGCAGCAGTCAAGGCCGCTCAGGCGAAGAAGGCTGAGGCGGACTATGACAAGACCTACACAGCAGAGTCCAGAGCGGCTCTCGATGCAGCTCTTGCCATAGACGTTGCCAATAAGAAGTATTCCGAGCAGGCTGATGTCGATGCAGCAACTGCTGCTATCAACGACGCAGTCAAAGCTCTCGAGCTCATGACCTACACCGCTAACTTCTATGTCAACGGCCAGCTCTATAAGGCTGTTACCGCGAAGGTCGGCGAGCAGATCATAGCTCCTAAGGATCCGTCTGTCGACGGTTACAACTTCAACGGTTGGGATCCCGCAGTCGGAACCATGGGCACCGAGGATGTCAGATTTGACGCTATCCTTGTTGCCAGCAACTCCTCCATCATCTCCGTCACTCCGGAGACCCCGAACTACGGCGGCATGCATCAGTATGCAGTCAAGGTCAAGGGCGAGCCTCTGAAGATCAAGATAGTTGACGCAAACGGCAATACCCGCACGTTTGACAGAAACACCTCCATGACAAGCGATGCCAATGCGCTCGGTATCTTGAAGATAGAGAAGACTGAGGACGGCGAAATTTGGCTCATCAATGCTAACCTCGCAGAAGGCAAGTTCACTGCTTATGCGAAGATGGCGAAGGAATACTGGGAGAACGATGGCTATGGCTTCACAGTCTCGTTCGATCAGAAGCCCGAGCCTAAGATCGGCGACGTTACCGAAGTTACCTACGACACCCCGAACTACGGCGGCAAGCAGGACTATCGCGTTAAGGTCACCGATAAGGCTGGTAAGATCCAGTTCGTCTATGCAAACGGCGGAACCACCACCCTTACAAGACTTGATCCGAGAGTCTCCATCAAGTCTTATGACGCACAGGGCAATGAGGTCTATGCAAACAGCACCAACCTCGCTTATGAGATCTGGACTGTTAACTTCAACCTTCCCGCAGGCAACTATGTTGTCAGAGCGAAGTATGGAAGAAATACATGGAGCGAAGGCCTTGCAGTCAACGTAGTTATCAGCGCTAAGCCGGCAACGGCTGTCAGCGTTACCGAGGTCAATACCTCTGCTGATTCTGTCGCAGTCACCGTCAACGGCACTGCCAAGAAGGTCAAGATAACCTACGCTTCGGGTGCTACCAGAACCTTCAACAGAGATGATGCCAATGTCTCCATCGCTTCTAACGGCGACGGCGAGATCTGGACCATCAATGTTAAGCTCACCGAAGGCGATTACACCGCAACCGCGAAGTACATCGACAACGGCAAGCAGGTCTGGGATACCACCGACTTTGCTTTCACGGTCTAAGGCTGTGAACAAAAACTGAAATCCTGCTCAAAAGGCAGGTGAGAAGGGGAGTCGCCCTCGGGCGGCTCCCCCGATTTTTTTGCCCCGAAGTTTACTTGAACTATCTGAAAAAATATGATACAATAGTTGCAGTACAAGTATAATTTTCAGGTTGGTGAAATTTTTATGACTCCGAATATCTCGAAACACACTCTTCAGAGACTGCCGATGTACCTGAGCTATATCCAGGGGCTTCCGGAGGATGCACCGAAAAATATATCCGCCACAACCATTGCCGAAGCGCTTCAGCTCAATGATGTTCAGGTGCGCAAGGATCTCGCGAGCGTCAGCTCGTCCGGCAAACCGAAGGTCGGCTACAATGTCAAGGATCTTATCGCGGAGCTTGAAGCTTTCCTCGGCTATAATGATATAGATAATGCCGTGATAGTCGGCGCGGGCAGCCTCGGCAAGGCGCTGCTCAACTACAGCGGCTTCAAGGCTTACGGACTCAACATAATCGCCGCGTTCGACCTGTGCGAAGAGCCGACCGAATTCCAGGGCAAGACGGTCTTCCCGATAGCCCAGCTCGGCAGCTTCTGCCGCAAGGTGAATGTGCATATAGGCATCATCACTGTCCCTGCATCGAGCGCGCAGGAGATATGCGACCTGCTTGTTGAAAGCGGCATCCGCGCTATCTGGAACTTTGCTCCGGTTCATCTTGTCGTCCCGGACGGCATACTCGTCCAGAACGAGAATATGGCGTCGTCGCTCGCTCTGCTTTCAAACCACCTGCGCGAGCAGATGAAAAAGTAAATATAAACAATCAATCGGCTGTCGAATAAAAACGACAGCCGATTTTTTGTATCTAATATGCGAAATTTTGATGTGTTCATATTAAATTATAAATGCTGGTACGGTAAAAATGTACAAATTTGGATTTATCTATCACTTTAGCTATAGCAAAATAAAAGCAAGTGACCAGTTGACTTCTATAATAAAACCTTTAATAGCCGCGCCGCAGTGTTCGATAGCTAACTGGGACAGGTGGGCAACATCACCGAAGCGCCGCCTGTGGCGGATGAAGCGAGGCGATGTTGGCGAAAAACAAGGAGCATAGCGCCCGCTCCAAGGGCGATAGGCGACTATGTTTTGAGAGGGCTGAACCGGCTTGCGAAGCAAGACGCACGAGCCCGTATTGCTTGAGCGAAGCGAGTTTACGGGCGAATGTGCCGAGCTGCTGACTGAGAGCCGCGAGCTAGGTACCGCGGCGCGGCTTCGCGGGGGTACAGGGGGGGATTCCCCCTGTTTTGCTTTTCTTTTGCAGGCGTTTTCTTTTTCAAATAAAAAGAAAATGCCGAAACGCGGAAAGTGTGAAAAGTTTGATTATAGTGGGACGCGAAGGTAGTAAGCCAATTATCAACAATTTACAATTGCTATGACCCTGTATCGGCTATGCCGATAGCGGACAGCCGCGAGGGCTGTCCCTACAAGTTGCATAGCAATAAAATTGTACAAATTTCACGGCGGATAATATCCGTCCTAAACAATTGTGCCGATTTATAATATTGCAGTAGCTGGTTATTGTCGGCACTCACAGCTACAAATCCCAATTTACCTATCTCACAAAGGTACATTTTAAATAATACTTCTCTTGCAACGCATAAATATAAAAAAATCCTACCCAACGGAAAACCGTGGGTAGGATTCTTGCTTTATTATACGTTTCGCCGAACTGTCGGGGCTTTTTACTTTATCGGGACGATAACGAAGCTGTATGCAAGCTCTTTGCGTCCGTCAACTGTGTACTGCGGGAGAACATCGGGGCCGCAGCTGCCGGTGCCCGTGCCTCTGAGGAAGCCGTCAATGTCGATTGCCGTCGTGTTCTCGGAGTGGAGGTCGTCGCGGTGCATCGAGCGCTGCATCAGAGCCTGCGTGAAGTGCCTCGCTGTGAAGCTGAGATCTCTGTCAGGGTTGCAGATCATCAGTCCGACGCCGTCAGCATCAGTGATGCTGAGCTTGCGAACGCCTGTGCGCACTCCGTAATCCTGCGGCTTGATATAGAACTCATCCATATCGTTGACCGTGGTCTTGTATGTGCCGAATGTCGTGTGCTCTCTGAAATCGATCATGTTTTCACCGGGACCGTAGCCGAGATATTCGATGTTCTCGAAGCTCATCGGCATCTCAAACACGAGACCGAAGCGCGGCAGAGCTGCAGCGGCTCTCTGCTGGGATTTCGAGTTGAATACTGTCTCGACTTTTATGCATCCTGCGGCGTCAACAGTGTATTTAAGATTGACCTTTGCAACAACGCCCTTCTTCGAGCGGAGGTTGAAGTCAACGGTGAATTTCGCCGAGTGCTTGGCCGAGGAGAAGTTCACTGAATGCGGAATAGCTTTTATGTCGTCGTATCCGGCCTTTTCCCACTTTGCAATGATAACTCTGTCGTTGTCGAGCATCGCGCGGAAGATGTTCGGGATGAAGCCCTTGTGCGCGGCGGGGGACTGGTTAATGAGCTCCTTTTCGCCGAGCTTGTAGGACGCTATCTCGCCGGTCTTGAGGTCGAATTTCACCGAGCCGCCGTCAAAGCTGACTTTTGCGGAGTTTCTGCCCACTTTGCACTCCAATTTGCTGCCGGTCGGCAGAGTGACTTTCTTGTGCTCTTTCTTTATTATAACCTGCTCGCGTGCGATGAAAGCGTCGCCGTCGAAATATTCAAAGTTCATGCGGCAGTCGCAGCCGGCGGGGATCTTTGTTTTGAATGTCACTTTTTCGCTCTTGCAGGGCGCGATGTCGAGCGAGAAACGCTCCCTCTTTTTGCCTTCGATGCCGTCAACCGTCATCGAACGGACGATTGTGATATATCCCGAACTGCGGAAGCGGTTTGTGTTCGTGAAGGTGAAGCTGCCGTCGCGGTTGTACTTTGCTCTGACGGGGCGATAGACCGCCTGCATCTCAAGCGCGCCGCTCGAAGGTGTGCGGTCGGGGTGAACAAGACCGTCAACGCAGAAGTTGCCGTCGTGCTTCTTTTCGCCGTGGTCACCGCCGTAGGTGTATTCATACGGACCGTCGGCGTGATATACCGCGTGATCTGCCCATTCCCAGATGCAGCCGCCCATGAGATTGTCGTATTTATAGAAGCTGTCCCAGTATTCCTCCATCGCGCCGGGGCCGAAGCCCATCGCGTGGACATATTCGCATAGGAAGTAGGGTTTCGTCTTGTACCATTTACCCCTCTGTGTGCCCATGCCGACGCGCTCAACCTGCGCGTGTGTCGGGTACATGTCGGAGACCACATCGTAAGCCTTGCGCTTTGTGTGGATAACACCCTCGTAGTGAGTGGGTATCTCCGGGCAGGTCTCGTGCAGATAATCGTAGCAGACATCCTGGCATGCATAGCCGCCCGCCTCGTTGCCGAGCGACCACATCGTGATGCAAGGATGACTCCTGTCGCGGTAATACATTCTCTTGACCCTGTCGAGGTATCTCGGAGCCCACTTGAGATCGTGGCTTATCTTGTTTATATCATTGTGCGGAGCGAAAAATGCGCCGTGAGTTTCGATATCCGCCTCGTCGACTATATAAAGACCGTATGTGTCGGCAAGAGCTATCAGACACGGGTCGGGGGGATAGTGCGAGGTGCGTATCGCGTTGCCGTTATACTCCTTGATGAGTTTTACATCTTTTTCATAGTCGTCAAAGGTCATGACATAGCCGGTCTTGCCGTTTGTGTCGTGATGATTGACGCCCTTAAACTTGATAACCTGTCCGTTGAATGTAAAGGTGTTGCCCTTTATCTCCACTGTCTTGAAGCCCGTGATGTTTCTGAGCGTCATGAGCTCCTCGCCGTTCTTGTACAGTGTTATATAAGCGTTGTAGACGGTCGGGATCTCCGCGTTCCACTCGGTTACATCGAGATTATCGAATGTCATGTATGTAAGGCGTTCTGCCTTTACAGTCTCTCCGGCGATAACCTTGCCGTCCTTTTCGAGCGAGAGGGCGACTTCGCAGCCGTTGAGTTTGCCTTCGAGCGTGATTTCAACATCCATCGTCCATTTTCCGTCTGCCTTGCGCGGGCGGATATAGTAATCGTTTATGTAGACTGCCGGAAGCCTGTAGAGAAGCACGTCGCGGAATATTCCGTTTTCGCGGAACATGTCCTGACATTCGAGATAAGTGCCAGAGCACCATTTGTGAACGACTGCGAGCAGCTCGTTCGTGCCCTCGTATATAAATTCCGAGATGTCGAACTCCGCCGAATTGTGCGCGCCCTCGCTGTAGCCGACATACATTCCGTTGACATAGAGGTCAACGCACGGAACGACGCCGAGGAAGCTCAGAATATGAACATCGTCGGAATTTGTGACTTCAAAAGTTTTGCGGTAGATTCCGGCGGACATATGCTCGGGTACATTCGGGTTGGGCAGGTCGAACTCGTAGGGGCAGTTGAGATAGACCGGCGGCTCGTAGCCGGTGCGCTGCCATGTCGAGGGGACATGTATTCTGTCGAACTCAACGCCTGCCGCGTCGAACACTTCGGGGATGAGCGAGATATCGTTGTAATATTTGAAATCCCACTCGCCGGAGAGAACCTCGACAAGGTCGGAATCAGTGCGCTCGTGCTTGAGATCGACGGCGCACAGCTTTTCCTTTTTTGAATACGGTATAAAATATGCTCTTCCCGCGAGCTTGTTGTCCTCAATGACCTTGAAATCGCGGTAATTTGTCGTGTTTAGCTTATACTCCATATAAGAGTACCTCCTCAAAAAGCGCAGTAGTGCAAATTATAAGCACGGATATATTAGCATATTTTTCATCAATCTTCAATCCGTTGGCGGATTTGTTCATAAAATTTTTTAAATGTCCTACCAATTTTGACTATTTTGTGGTATTCTTGTTTAGCCGAGTAAATCATATTGGCTTTTGAAAATTTTATCCCGCGAAAGGACTATTATATGAACAAACAGCACCCGATACCGTTTGATAAAGTGAATATCACAGGCGGATTCTGGAAAGACCGCATTGCGCTCAACGAGTCCGTGACGCTCGACAGCGTGCGCCGCAGATTTGAGGACACCGGAAGATTTTCCGCACTCAGCTGCGAGTGGAAGCAGGGCGAGCCCGACCGCCCGCATTTCTTCTACGATTCCGATGCGGCGAAGTGGATGGAAGCGGCGGCATATGTGCTCGAAAGAAAGAATGACAAGCAGCTTGAAAGCTATGTCGAGGATCTTATCGACCGCATCGAGAGAAACATGACCCCCGACGGATATTTCAATGTCTGGTATACCGTTGTCGAGCCGGGCAAACGCTTCACCGACCGCGACCACCACGAATTATACTGCGCCGGACATCTTATCGAAGCGGCGGTCGCCTACTATGAAGCCACGGGCAAGCGCAGATTCCTTGATCTGATGTGCCGCTATGCCGGACTTATTGACGATGTTTTCCGCAGAGACGATTCCGCAGCTTTCACGACTCCCGGGCATCCCGAGATAGAACTTGCCCTCGTGCGCCTCTATCGCTGCACGGGCGAAAAGCGCTGGCTCGATCTCAGCCGCTTCTTTATAGATAAGCGCGGCAACAACGAAAAGGACAGGGGAGAAGCAAGCGGATTCGCTTCCGAGGATTATCTCCAGGACAGAATCCCACTGCGCGACCAGAGCGAAGCGGTCGGTCACAGCGTCAGAGCCTGCTATCTCTACAGCGCGATGGCTGATATCGCCTACGAGTGCGGCGACGAAGAATTGCTCGCGGCGGCGAACAGAATATTCAAAAATATGACGGAGCACCGCATGTATATCACGGGCGGTATCGGCTCGACCCGCATCGGAGAGGCATTCACCGTTGACGGCGACCTGCCCAACGAGACCGCCTATGCGGAGACCTGCGCCGCTATATCTCTCGCGATGTTCGCCCAGCGTATGTCACTGACCGCCGTTGATTCGCACTATGCCGATATCGTGGAGCGGGTCATCTATAACGGATTCCTCTCGGGCACTTCGCTCGACGGAAAGAGCTTCTTCTATGAAAATCCGCTGTCTATAGATCTTCTGAACCGCAGGATAAAATATTGGCGCGGCAATGAAGTGCGCCTGCCGATAACTCAGCGCGTCGAGGTGTTCGATTGTTCCTGCTGCCCGCCGAACGTCACCCGCTTTGTCGAGAGCATAGGAAAGTATATATATTCGTGTGACAGCGACACCGTCTATGTCCATCAGTTCATGGAGAGCGATACGGATGTCGCAATAAACGGCGGCACGGCGCATATCTCCCAGTCGACTGACTACCCGTCCGACGGCTCGGTGACAATACGCGTCAGCGGCGCGCCCACGAAGCTTGCCGTCAGAATTCCCTCGTGGTGCCGCGACTGCTCGGCGGGAGCCGAGAGAGCCGAAAATCTCGGCATCAACGGCGGCTATCTGTTCTTTGACTGCGAGGACGGTGCTAAGATAGAGCTGGACTTCGATATATCTCCGGTCGTTATCTCCGCTGACCCGTCAGTGCATGAGGACTCGGGCAAGGTCGCCGTCATGCGTGGCCCCGTCGTCTACTGCGCCGAGGGAGTCGATAATGGCGATATATTCTCACTCGCTGTTTCTCCGGAGCTCAACGCCGAGCCAGTCGATCTCGGCTTCGGTATTCCCGCGCTCGATGTTGATGGAACAAGAAAGCTCGGAGCGGGCACTCTGTATGCCCCCGCGGACGAGATAAAATATGAACCCGCACGCATAAGGCTCATCCCGTATTTCGCCTTTGCCAATCGAGGCGAGAGCGATATGAGAGTCTGGATGAACATAAAATAACTATATATGTATATATCCGCCCTTTTTGAGAGCGGGTATATTCTTTTTGCATTCCGTTTTATTGACACCGACATTTTCAATTGGTATAATTTGGTCAAAAACACAAAGGAGATAATTTTATGCAGCAGCTGGATATCCGAAGCTTCGATTCAACCCCGATACATTGCTATCTCTGGGATGACGTTGAGAATCCCAAGGGCGTTGTCCAGATATCCCACGGAATGTGTGAATATGCCGGCAGATATCATGAGACCGCGCAGATGTTCAACGAGCACGGCTATATAGTCTTTGCCGACGATCACCGCGCCCACGGAAACACCGAGACCGATGAAAACCGCGGCAGACACCCCGGCGATATTGAGAAGAAAACAGTCAAAGACCTTGTCTTCTTCTATAATTGGCTCAAGGATCGCTACCATCTCCCGCAGGTGCTTATGGGTCACAGCTACGGCAGCTTCTTGGCGCAGGATTTTCTCCAGCAGGGGACTGACGTCAAGGCAGTCGCGCTCTGCGGAACCGCCGATATGGACGGCGCGCAGGCGGCTCTCGCTCTGCTCTGGCCGCTCGAGCTGTTCGCAAAGGACTGGTGCCCGAAGTTTGTCAATCCCGTCAGCGATATGATTTTCGACGCGCGCTATAAGGGAGAAAAAGGTCCGAGCCAGTGGGTGACGAGCGATGTTGCGCGCCGTCAGGTGTTTATCGATGACCCGATGGCGGGAATAGATATTAGCGTCAACTTCGATTGGAACATGATAAAGGCGTTCGGCAGGATATATAAAAAAGAAAACATCGCGAAAATAAGCCACGATGTCCGAATCGGCATATTCAGCGGCGACATGGATCCCATCGGCGGCACGAAATCGTCAAAGGCGAAGAAACTCCTGCGCCGCTATCAGAAAGCCGGACTCAATGCCGAGATACATATATATAAAGATGCCCGTCATGAACTGCACAACGAGAAGTGCCGCGACGAATATTTCCGCGATCTCGTCGGATTTTTCGACAGCGCAGTGAAAGCGGCAGAGCCCGCAAAGGCCTGAATCCGTTGTATATCAATGCCTGTGCGGTTCTCTGCGTCCGCGCAGGCATCTTTGATATCATGGCCGCGTCAAATAAAATGAAAAAAATCTGAAATTTTTTGAAAATTAGTGTTGACAAGTTCCGCCGGTTGTGTTATTATAGTCGAGCACTTGAGGGACGGGTCAAGCGAAAGCGAGAGCCGGACGTAAAGA
>ERZ773229.649-NODE-649-length-28777-cov-4.860003_pt1 | contig 28777 bp, 26 predicted proteins | sample MGYA00580992_ERZ773229 | MGnify/ENA primary metagenome ERZ773229 (study PRJEB29015, sample SAMEA2737795) | human gut metagenome | biome: human gut; feature: human-associated habitat; material: faeces | place: China | collected 2012 ... | reverse complement strand
ATAACTGATCCATACATTTCTGCATGCTCGGTTATTCTATAGCCGAGAAGCTGACCATTTATGTCTGGAATATATGTAAGATTTCTTTTCATAAGCGTTCGCCTCTCTCGTTTTTTGTGCTTTCATTCTACAGCAATATGACGACCTTTGTTGCTGATACGAAAAATGGAGTTACGTAAGCTCTTGTTAATATTGTATACGTAGTTACCATCAGAATTTCAGAAATTTACCCGGTACATGACAGAAAAGGGACTGCCCGTTTCTGACAATCCCTTGTCATCAAAAGATCACGCATATAAAAAAGTCTTTTTGCCAGCAGCCCGTTTTCGTAATAATCCAACATATCTTCTACGGAAAAATGATCTTGCAGATCTTCAATCGTGCGAGCAGGATATCCGTCACAGATCAGATTAAACTTGATAGTCTTTGCCATAATTAATTTTTCTCCTTCGTTTTTCTATAAAATTTCTACTCTGTCTCCCTGGCTTTTGAGCCACATATCGATACCTTTGCCGAATACCTCCGCGGAGACAATATAAACTCCATCATCTTCTGAAAGTATCTGTGCAGTCGGCAGCCGATCAAGAACGGCATCGATGTCTGATCCGGAATACCGGAATTTGACTCTCTGAAGCCTGCCGCCGTACATGAATTGGATTCTTTTTCTGAACTCACCCTCTTCAAATCGGTCCCTGTATGGAACATGGAACTGTTCATTCAGAACGGTCAGATTTTTGATACGATCTATGCGGTAAATTGTTGGAAAAGTGTCGTTGCTTACATCAAAATACTGGCACAGTACTTCATCATCAATAAAGGCAGTCAGGTAAAAATAATATTCGGAAAACATGATAGCCGCAGGGCGGAGCCTGCGTGTGACGATGGATTTATCTTTTGTCCGCTGATACTCAATCTCAATATAGTGGTTTGTACGCACCGCCTCACCAATCTGTCATAACATTTCCGAGCAGTCTGTCTTATGTCTGGGCTCAATGTAATGAAACAGTTCATTATTGACCAGTTTATAAATATGCTTTTGTTCCGGCTCCGGAACACTGTTATCAACAATCTGATAGATCAGCTTTTTCACCTTATCTTTTGGAAACGCCCGGCTATCGATGAGTATCTTGCAGACAGCCAGTGTTTCTCCAGCTGTCAGGTTCTCTTCATATACCTCTTCCAGCCGGTATCCACGCTCTTTCTGATCATATACGATCTGCTTTGATATTCCGGCAGAGTCTGTAGTTTCGAGAAATCCGCGGATATCGTCAATATCCCTTTGTATAGTCCTGCTGTTGACACCGTATGCAGCAGCAGCTTCTGCTTTATTTACAATCTGGTTGTTTATTAATTTTTGATACATACTTAGTACACGCAGAGCTTTGTCCGCATTTTCTCTTTTTATTTCTGTGTTTCTCCCACATTGATGGATTATTGTATCACATATGGATGACATATAATGTTTATCTGGCTATAGGTATTCGAGAGGGCTGAGTTATATTTAATAGCACTTTCGGTAAGAACCTTATTACTGAATTGTTTTTATTTCCACCTTTGTGTAATTTTCAAAACTGTAATTTTCAACAAATGAACGGTCTTTTTTCCATTTTGTAACTGCCAGTTTCATATTCTCTCTTGATTGTTTTTGTCTAATGAAAAAGTTAAGGTAACTGATTATTTCGCTTTTGGAAAAAATTTTGTTATCAAGAACAGATGCCAGGATCATATGTCTTTGTTTGTCCGGGATATCATTAACTTGAGAAACATTGTAGCCGTATTGCATCAATAAGGATTCTCTGGCTAATTTATTTCCATGTAAAAAGTTCCTGTTGAAATAAGTCTTTTCATCCATCATCCTACATAAAACGATGCCTTTGTTTATGAGTTGCTGATATGTAGAATACAATATAAAAAATGTATTACAATCATCGCAGTAACCGGCAGGGATTTTAACCTGTTCTTCTTCTCCTGAGTCTGATTTTATATGTATTATCCCAGTGATATCAGTGATTGTATGTTGTTTGTGAATACAATGAAATACATTACACTTAACAACAAGATCATGAAATCCAATGTCGGAAATTTGATCTCTTTTAATCTCGTATTTTATCTCCCATCCAAAAAGAAGGTTCTGACAGAATTTTGTAAATGATTTGTATGGTTTATTCACATTTTTCTCATTCTCAATTGCAAGCATTAAAATCATGATATCTTTTGTGGAAATATCACTATTTTTTACTTTTATTCCATAAAACAATTCTCCTTCACTGCCCATTAGCTTATAAAGATACGTGCGTATGTCCTTTTTTAGGTGAGACATGGGATACGATTTGTCACAATATTTTTCGTATAATTGTTTAAAAGGAATTTGAAAATCAATATGTTTAAAAAAATTATCGTCCAAATTTATGGCTGCGGAAATTTGATGTGCAATTAAATACAAATGTACCTTATCTGTTGTACAAAGAGAATGTATTTCTTTTTTGGGCGGTGACAGATTTAAAATTTCCTGATTTAATAATAAAACCTGTTCTCTATCTTTAATATACTTTTCAGCATTAGAAGTTAAGACTTGGTAAATAATTTCATTATTACAGTTCATAACATCTATTCCATAATGAGCATTTAGAAGATCTTCCTGTGCATCCTTAAAACTCTTTTTGCTGATTATTTTAGCGAGTTCGGAGTTTCTTATAATTGCACGTACGTACTTTGCCACTTCATTGTAGTTTTCTTTTTTGATAGCCTTATCTTCTATTTTAATGGCATTTAAGTTTTTCATCTACACATCTCCTCGCATAATATAGTGATAACATTTTTCATACATAACCTATTCTTCGAACACCAATTACTCCACGACGTAACGTGGAAATTTCTATTGCATGAATCTGATGTGTATTGAGATTGATTCTATTTAACGTATTATATTTGACTTTGTTAATTTTTAAATTAACAGTATTTGGCTCTACAACATGTAATCCGAGACTTTTTAACATTTCTTTAGATAAAGCGTAATTTTGATCTACTATTCCGAACAGTGTAATCCCTGTATTGGCACAAAGTGCCATAATAAAAGAATTTTTTCCCTCTGCGATAAGGGTTCCTACTACACTTCCCACAAAGCTTCCAACCATATACCCAAGAACTGTGAGCTCAGGTAATAAGGCAGTTCCGATAGAGGCTCCGATTAAAGCACTTATGGTTATAATCGCCTTATCTTCAGTTTTTTCACGCATCTCTCTTCCTGACATTTTTCCTAATGCAACTAACCAGGCGTCTTTTATTGTATCCATAGTTAACACTGTAATTGCAGCTATCACATTACTTTCAATATTTACAAACTGCTTTCCTAGTTTTCCAGATTTGCAGGCAATTGTTAATGCGCAGGAAGTATAGCCTCTGACAAAACCAAGTGACGCTCCCTTAATTGCATCAAAGCCTAACTTTTTTAATTTTTTTTCATCTATTTCTCCATTTTTAATAAGAAAAACAATAGCGTTGCAAATTTCAGGGGCAACTTCCATTACTAATGACATAACTGAAGCCGTATATCCTGCCTTCAGAGCCTGTTGTAAAATATAATCATTGGTGATCATATTTTGTAAATCAATACCAAAGTCTTCAGCTTTAAATTTCTCATCCTTGCATAACTGGATGATGACTTCCGCGGAGGCTTTATCTAAAGGAATGGATTCTACACCTTCTCCGTCAGAAACTCTGTCTGTCAGTTTCTTTAAAGTTTCAAGATAATTTGTATATACTAATGCTCGATTTTGTCCATTTTTCTTTTTTTCGATTTTTATTAATTTTTCAAGATGCTTTATTGCTTCATTTAACTGCTCCTTTGGAATTACCCTGTATTGACCACTATATACAGACTTTAATAATTCATCAGGTTTATTCTTTATATCATACTTTTGAAGATATTCTTCAAAAGACATTGGATTGCTTTTACGTGGCTTCCTAAGATATTCATAATAATTAGTATAATAATTTTTAGCCTGAGCATTTGCACTCTTTTTTGCATCTGAAAGGTATTTTAAGCTAAACGTTTTACCAAAATTCGTAGAAATATCGACAGAACCAAGATCAGTGCTCTGATCAACAAACGCCTTATGAGGGGAAGTGTTTAATGCAGCATTGATGTTAAAGGTATTTGCATGCCAAACTTCGGCTACAAATCCCTTACACTGCTCTGTTCCTAGATTGCCATGTTTTTTTACAATCTTATATATTTCATCTTCAAATATATTAATTGCAGACTCTATATTTTTACAGTAATCCTGACCGGCAGCAGCTGAAAGACCGGCTGCTGCAGTTTTTGAATAATACTGCCATCCTTTCTGAAATGTTTCTGGCATCCTCATCACCTCGTACTATTTTTTCATGAATTCATCCAGATCATTTAAATATAACTTTGATACTGCAAGTAATAACTGCTGATTTCGGATTGTTTTTGCATCACCAAAAGCATAACTTACAAGGGTAGCAAGATTCCAAACGGCTCCAAATACTCCTCCAAATACAGTAATCGCCATACGCATAGCCTCATTCTTTATATACTGAGACTTGGTATCATAATCAAAATGTCTTTTTTCATTAACAGTCTTCGCGTCACACGCCCTTTTAAGTTCCGCAATAAAACTGTCATAATAGTTTTTCTTCATAAGAGGTTTTGGATCTATCATAATTGCAGCCTGTTTTCCGGAAAAGCCATATGATACGCCATACTGATTGAATTTAATATCCAAAGTTGGAATAAGCTTATCCACTCCTTTAATATCGCCAATAAAAAGAACCTTGTCATTAAGGGCACCTGTACTTCCAGCCTTCTTATTATCTATCCAGGTTTTTTCAGTCCAAGCTACAATATTGACCGTCCCATCCTCGGTTCCGATAATTTTACCTGATTTAGAATCATCACTTTTAGAATCAATCATTTTTTTCAATTGGTTAAGAGCAAGTTCATCTTTTTCTTTATAAACTACAATTAAATTATTACGTTCGTCTTCAAACATAGATTATCCCTTCTTCATCTGTATCATTATGATTATTCCTTTAATTGTCTTTTCATTTCTTATATGTATTTTTAGAAATTTCCGGTCGTCTATTATTATTTTGCAAGTGTATCTCTGGCTATGAGGTTTTCTTCATATACTTCTTTCAATCGGTATCCCTGTTCTTTCTGATCATATTCGATCTGTTTGGATATACTGGAAGAACCTGTTTCGAGAAATCCGCGGATATCATTAGTATCCCTTTGGATTGTTTTTGCCATGTACACTATATAAGACGGACCCTTTTGTCTTATTAACAGCTTTTTGTCCATTATTTTTGGGGTAAATACTTAAGACGCACAGGGCCTTATTTCCTTCCTTTCCTGCTTTGATATTACCATTGTATCACAGGAGATAGACATATGGTGTCCTTGTAAGAAATTTTTTAGAATTCCCGATATAGCAGAATCAAAACCCTGCAAATACCGGGAATTCTAAAAATAAGTCATTTAGCTTTTACTGGCACATTGATATTGACTGTTTTTGTTCCAGTTTTTACTATTATTATAATAGTGTCTATATTCTTTCTGATTATAGATTTGCTCTGACATGTCAGAAACGTTGAGGAATCCGCGGATATCCTTAATGTTTCTATGTGCGGACTACTGGAGTCAAAATTCTCTTCCGTCTCATTTACAAAACAGTGTATTTTTCTTGTTCTCTATATAAATTAATTGCATCCATAAAGTCGTCAATAGATAAAGTTTTTAATTCACATATAGCCTTTAAGAATTTACATGGCAAAACATCGTATTCTTCCTTTGAAATCAGCCATTTTATTTCTTCATAATTAGTCAGACCGCACTGTTTTACTATGTCAGTATTGTATACCATGTTTTCTTTACAGTTAAACATATTAACAGTCATTTTTGTTGGAGGCATGGTTAAAACACCTTCAGCAAAAACATTAAGATGGTATCTGCTTATTGGCATATAATATTTTGTATTGCGTTGTAAAAGATTATAGTTAATCAATAATTTAGAAGATGTTTTTCCATCTTTGACGCAGGCAAAATGATGACCTATATAGTTATTGACATTGTTTTTGTTTATCCAGACATATAGATTTTTATCTATATCAAAGAGAGCATGTGATTGTACAATAGACAACATCTCGTGATCATCAAATAATAAATTGATAACATCAAAGTTCTTTTCATTTGAGTTTTCATGGACATTAGCAATAATCTTTTCACAGTGCAAAGTTCCAATATAATGATCAAAAACTGTAACATGATCACCTACTTTAATCTTTTCAACTTCGCAGTATGAACCATCTGCCATAAGAATCTTTGTGTTAGGAGCAAAGCACCCGGAACTTACTGTGGTAGGACTATTGTCTAATGATATAGAACGATAGTCTGCATTTGATCTATAATAATAAGTGCTATGATTAGTATATTCTTGACGGGATACTTTTTCTCGACAAGCCTCTAATCTTTTTTTGGTTAATTGCGATGCCTTTTTCTCCATTGAACTTTTATAATTCTTTAGTGCTTCTTTTAAATCAATCGCTACGCCTCCACCAAATTCATACATACAACCTTTGCAATATAAAGCAAGAGCACTTTGGGAATTTGACAATAAGTTCATTGCTTCAGACAGATTTTCATTTATACTAAATTGAACAACACCTAGTATTTCACTGTAATGATCTGAATAATACATCTTTGAAATCAGATAATGGCATAGATGGCATATTACATGTCCATTTTCTATCATTTCTTTATATTTGGTGTTGTTTATTTCATTTAAAGGAATTTGAAAACCCGAAGAAAATCTCGATTCAAACACGACATCAACGATTTTTCCTATTGCCGGAGCGTATTGATTTGCGGCTGCAATTTTATAATATGTAAATCTACGATCTGAAAGATCCACAAAATGTCTGCGGTCTGGATTCCCTTTTATGTTTTTTTCGGCCAAAATCATACACGCTTCTGGAACCAGAGAATTTGCCAATGTTTTCAAGTTGATTTTCCAACCACGCTTATACATATCAACTAACTTATCACCTGCAGGCATATAACCTTTATTTAAGCTTTTTGGAAAAACGTATTGCGCCTCATTTTCTGGCAATGTTAATGCTTTTGCGTACAATTCCTTGCCAGTAGAGCAATATTTTCCCAAGGCATTTATGTAGAGTTTTAATGTCGTAACATCTATTTCATCTGGATCGTTTATGGCAATTAACATTTTGGCTTTTTCCCATTCCCTTATAGCAATATCAACATTATCGTGCCTTGTACATATGCCTTTTGTCGACTGTATATACGCAGTTATCAGCTCATAATCGTTATATTCATATGAATATAATCTTGAAAGAAGCTGTTTTCCTGTCCCGCCGGTAAAAGATTTACACCGAAACATAGATAAAAATAAATTGTCAAAAATCTTTCTTGAAACTTTTTTCTCTGAGATATAAATATCTTCTAGTTCGGTACAGATTTGCGTTACCAATTCGCCTATATTCTTTAATATACCTGACAGATTGTTTTTCTCTTCATCAAGTTTTTCTTTTCTATTCTCCTCCCAGCTTCGTATTGTTTGCAATGTCCTGTCATTACTACTGCCAATACGAACTATATCGCTCACAACCTCCTGTAATGTAGCTTGGGATTGCAGAATCTGTGTTTCGTAAAACTCCATAATCTGTGTTTCAATCGAAATCCATTCTTCCCAAAAACCATACAAAACAGGCTGGACATTTTTCTTCACAAAGCTATCTATTTCGTTAAATGTTACTTTATCATATTTTTTTAATCGTGGGTCATTAAGTGTATCGCAGAAAAGCTTCTCATTTAATAATAGAGAGGTATCCTTTCCAATTTTTCTTTTTTCAATAGTATTTAGCCTTTCTTCATCGATATATATAAGTTTTCCAGATATCACTCTGGAAAATAATTCTTCTGCATTCGAGTAGACATTGTCTGCAATAATGCAAAGGGATGGATCAAATAGTTTGGTGTGAACAATTACAAATTGAACCACTTTGTTTAAGGCGATTTTTCTTCTTCCGCTTTCGATGATCAAAAATTTGAACTCTTTAAAACTTAAAGTTATTCTGATATCTGCATAATTAACTATTTCAATCGAATCGGTGCTATCGGTGTCACAAATTATAAAAGGAATCTGTGTGTATAATTTTTTAAACATCGAAATATACTTCTTATCTTCCATAAGGGAACCACACATCTCAAACACCTTTGGGGTTATATGGCAGGAAACGCAGAGGCATCGCTTTCCAATAATCTCACTGCACAAGTATAGTGATTCCATAGCATTTAACATATCTTCAGTTTTCTGAATAATATCCGAGGTATCCGGATACATAGAGTGCTGAAGAATACTGTTCAACTCGGTGTGGATCAGGTAATATAATTTATTGTAATTGTCTCTATTTCTGTTTTCGCCGGACAAGCCTTTGTTGCGCATAACCTTAGCAAGTATAGAGAGAAATTTAGAAGTTTCTGTCATATTATTCATACCTCCTTCCCAAAGATTTTTTCGATATCCTGATTGATATCTTCAATCAAATAGTCATATCTTTTTAACAGATTATATAACGTATAACTATCTTGATTTGCTTTTCCCCATAATTTAACCAAAGATCCTATATTTGTGATCTGATTGGAATTTGAAATATATTTAAATAATCCCTGTGCAGTATCTTGAGATTGTTTTATCGCAAGTTCTATTGATTTCCGCATTCTTTTTTCTAAATTTTTGAATTCTGAAACAATATCATTTTGCCTGACATCGCCGTTGATCGTATAATTAAGAAACCGGGCAATCTCATTTGTGCAATATTCCTTTTTTTCATTTGCTGAATATGCGGTTATTCCAAAGCAATCAATTTCTGTGTTATTTATGGTATCCTGCGCAACATCTATTATCTGTGAGATTTCATTCTGTGATTTTAAATCTGCTTTTGTGAATACGATTAAAATTGGCGTTTTTATTCTTAGGGATTCAATAAACTGTATATCATCTTCTGTTATTGCGCCTGTGTCTATATCAATCAACCAAATCAGATAATCTGATATACTTAATTGTTCAAATGCTTTCTCTCGATCTGAGACTACTTTTTTTGAATTATTTTCTTCATCATATTTTGTATATCCAGGTGTATCAAGTAAAGCTATTTCTTCCGGCAATGAATAGTTGTTTGATTCAATAATAATACTGTCTACAAATGCGGGAAAACCGATTCCATACACTGTATCAAATTCATGAGCCATTGCATTTAAGGCGTCTGTGCTTATTTTTGTTGAATACCCATAGACACTATTTGCGTGAATCCTTTCTTCGTTTGCTTTAATGATATATGTCGGAATAGCTGTTGTGGTTTTTTGATCTACAGGCAGCCTGTCTCCAATTCCGGAAATTGTATTAATGAATTTTGACTTTCCTGCACTGACTCTGCCTCCAAAACTAACAACAACTTTATCATGTAGTTTCTGGATTTTTTTTCTTTCTGACAATCTCGAACATAAATCCAAGAATCTTTCATACATTAACATCTCGTCTTCTATAGTTACCTCTGAGAATAGCGAGAATAAATCATTGATTTTTTTTTCGATTCTCTTTCTGAAAGATATAGACGAATCCCGCTTATTCTTTATAAGTTCTGAAATCAATTCTACCGCTTTATCTTCATTGGCAATATACATATTTTCATCTGGCAGTTCTACATCACTAAATAAATCGTCTAAATCTATTTCATCATCATCCACATCAAATGGCATTGTCTTTCACCTCTTATAAAAATGATGGTGTCTATCTGTTTTAATTCAGATAGACACCTGGTTCGGTATTGCATAAACTATATGCTTACTTTTGCTTTCAGGTCCTTTAATATCTGTGCAAATTCACGGTATTCCTCGATATATCTTTCCTTCTCCTCAACCTGTCCTTGCAGTTTTTCTAATTCACCACAGAATTCGTTTTCTATCTGATCTGCAAAAAGAACTGCCTGTGTTTTAAGAGTTTTTGTGATGTCATCTAAAGCATCACATAATTGTTTTGAAATATCCACTTGAATCTGATTTAATAATTTGGTCTGTAAAACAGAAAGTCGATGTATTTCTTCATTTTTGGCAAAACCACTCTTAAAGCTGGTTTCGATTACATCTATATATGGAGTGTAGTCAAAAGAAATGTGGGGGATAGATATTCTATCCAGTACATTTTGCAATGGCAATAAAATATCATCTTCATCAAATCCTTTTTGACTTTTAGAAAATGCATTCAAAATAACATTTTTAATATCTTGAGAGAATCGTTCTTTATCGAAAATGTTTTTAAACTCATTATTCACAAAAGAATGCCATTTTGATGAACACGTTTTAATATTGTTGATTACTTCAGAAGTATCAGCAGTATGATCAACAACAGAAATAGGTATTTCTTCCTTGAACCAACCAAATAATCCTATTTTCAGAGTCTTACATTCGGTACGCGACTTTTTATCTACTGCGATTCTCTTATGCTGTTCCAATTCAATTGTCAATTGAGGTAATATTTGTTGCACTTTTTTGTCACAATTTATCGCTGCATTATCGAAAATATGTATTAGTTTATTTCTGGAAGAATCAATAACGTCTCTAATATTAATGGTTCTCTGCTTTAAATCTTCTGCGGAAATTGTTTCAAGTTTCGTTCTGCTTGACACAGTCTCCTGCAATATATTGTCTAAAATACGAAGATGACTGATCCTTGCATTATCTAATAAATTAGAATTTTTATCTTCAATAATATCCTTTTTCCTGCCTAAAACTCCGTTTAAGGCTCTTTTTACATCATTGATCCCACTTAAATTAGATAAATATTCATCTTTAAAATCATTAAATCTTCCATGGAGATTATGGTAAACTGTTCTTTCGTTCTCATCAAAAGGAATAGTATTTTTGATCTTTTGGTTGATTGCAAAGCATGTTGATGATATAAATAAAACAGTTTCCGGGCTCATTTTGTCTAATATTTCTTTATGTTTTCCGGATCTTTTTACCTCATTAAGATTTTTGCAAAACTGTGATTTATAACTTCTTATTGCTTTTTTATATGCAAGGCGGAACTCGTTATCATTTTCATTAAGAATACCGGAATCAAGTTTACTTCCAATAACAAGGATTTCTCGGACTCCTGAACTGGGAAGGCTGTTTGACATAAGTGTTACTGTTTTTGAATCCATAAACTGACTGCAGGGTGATAACAATAACACTACATCACATGAACGTAAAAAATCTTTTGTTTTATTTCCTCTTGATACAATAGGATCATTTAACCCTGGAGTGTCAACGATTTCATAGTCTTTTATATAGGGATTATCTACCTGTAGTTCTACATAACTGACAATAGGGGTATAACGTCCATTGGCTCCTACATAATCATTAAGTTTGTGGATAATGTCTCCATCGATTTCATCAGCAGAACCAAGTTTATCTAACAAAGCTGGATCTTCAGCCATTCTAGTTAATTCTTTAGCTCCTTTTTGCTCATTTGACTTATGTTTACATTTAAATTTTTTTTCATATTCCTCCTTACTTTCTAGCTGTGTATCAGTGGCATATTCCTCCCTGCTTTCTGGCTGTGTATCAGTGGATGTAGTGTCGCGCTTCTTAGATAGTGTATTATGTCTGCGTTTTTTTTGACAATATTCGTCATAATCTTTGTCTAAAGCTTTATCATATAAATCAGACAATTCTTCTATTCTATCCCAGTCTTCAGACGTATAAAAATGTATGATCGCCTTTGGTTTCTCAGAATATGTGATTTTAGTCAACGCTGCTGTCATCGGAGTAGCTGCTTTGGGTAAATAGTCTTCCCCTTTAAAAATACATGCGTTAAGAAACGATGACTTACCCGCCTTTACGGATCCTACTATTCCTATACTAAGCTTCCTTGAAGCATCTTTTGCTAATTTCAGATTTTGTTCAAGTGCGGACGTAATCTTTTTGAATTCGATTAATTTTTCTGAATCAAATAATTCTTCATGATCTATTAATGTTGATTCGATCCTGCTGGTAAGATTGAGATATTCGTTTATTTTATTATAATCAATTGCCATTCTATATCACTCCAATTCACTTATCATATGTTTAATTACAGAAATATCATCTGCTATAGTTTTTTTATACTGTTCATATTCCTGAGTTTTTTTCTTCTTCTTGTCCTGTGCATCGATAATGCTTGCTCTAATATTCTCAAGTTTTTCAGTAAGCATTTTTTCATATTCATCAAGTGTCATTTTGGTTGTCATTTCAACATTTTTTCTTATCTGCGGGTATATTTTATTTATTATCTGAGGTATCACATTGTTAATAAATCTGCGTTTTGCTAACGCAGTATCACTTTCACCAAATATTCCCTGTAATAGTCTTTTTATGTCTGGTAAAAGAATGATAACGACTTCAAGCCATGGCGCAATAATATCTGTAGCAATAGCTGCAATCCCAGCAATAACATGATAGATTGTTTGCCCCTCCGCACTTACATTGCCCCTTTGTATATTTTTCGTTTCAAAAGTGCCATCCTCAATCATATCTTTAATATTATTAGCAATATTAACTGCAACCGATGATAGATCTACGCATTCCTCTTCACTTACTAAACCTGTAAAATCAAGAGAATTTGTAATTTCATTGATCTGCTTGACACTTATATCTTTCATTGAGGAAAGCATGATGGGTCGAACTGTTTCAACGATAATAGCTTCTGCTGCACTTTGATTTCCACTAAGAAGAGCGTCTACAATGTATTCGGATTTTGTTACCAATGTACTTTTGACTAAACTTGTAATTTCCTGAACAGTAGTATCAAGTTCTTCCGTTGCTTCTGTTCTTTTCGATTTGAATGTATCGGATAATTGTTCCTCAAGCCTTGAGTAAGCTGCAATATTTGCATCTAAATCGAAAGTATCCAAATATATCTTTTTTTGTACGACGGAAAGTATTTGCTTTGAATTAACTAATTCTGACTTTAATTTTTTAATGAACACTTTATCAAAAGCAGCTTGTGCATTAAAAGAAGAAATTATTTCAATTAACTTGTCAGCTATGTTCTCTTCTCGTTTTGATACCGTATAAACATTGTAATCGAATCCGTATGTCATTAAAGTAAATCTGGCGGATTCTGCTATACTTTCAGCATCACTGGAAGGAATTTTATCGCACTTATTGATCAATATGGCGATTTGAGTACTGTAATTCGATATTTCCTGAATAAAATCCAAAGTTGATTCATCAATACCACCTTTTTCCTGATCGATTACAACTAAAAATGCGGATCCAGTACCTATATAGTGTTTCAATGCTTTAACATGCGCTTCAATACCGGCATCGAGCCCAGGCGTATCCACAATCGTAAAATCACCAACCCTTTTTAAATTCTCTGAGCAAATCCTGTATTCTAAATGATCATATTTTTGTGCAGAATATTCTTTTTCAAAGTCAATCCTTGTTTTATTTCCTGTGTTATCATACGCAAAAGCTGACTCTGACTCATCGTATACTAATTCTGTTGCGATTGCAGTTTGTGGTTCCTGAGCTTCTTTCAGAAATCCAGGTCTACCAATCAACATATTAAGTAAAGAACTTTTTCCTGCGTTAAAATGTCCAACAAACATTAGTTTTATATCAAAATTATTTTGTAGATTTACTATTTGATTCAATGACTCTTCAAAATCAGCTCCACTATGATGAGAATACACTTCTTTCATTTTTTTAATCATTTCATCATAAGTATTCCTGTTAACCATTTCTTCCTCCCCCTATTTTGTGCTATAGCTTTAGTAAGGATAGATAAGTCTTATCATTTCAATACAAGGCCCGCGTACCAACGGATAATAACTCTAGTTGTTACTTTTAATATATTTTCCAGACTTAATTCTTTTATCTTCTGGTTTTGCTGTATTATCTGGAATAGCCCATGTGTTTCCAAACTTAACAGCACCCTTCACTCTTCCTTGATTACATAATGTTACGATACGTCTAGGCCCTATCTTCCATTTTTCAGATGCTTCTGATATTTTAATATAACCTTTCATTTTCTATACCTCACATAACTAAGAATATGCAGGACACCAGTTGTAGGCAGCCTGCGTGGATAATTTGTATATTTTAACTAAATTAATTAACGTTTCTTATGTAAGTACTTTTAATTATAATACTTTCATCGGAACAAAGTCAATCTCTCCTTGTGTATAAAGCATATATTTTTTGCGATATTAGCGTAAAATATGTACTTTACACACAAAAGAATAGTAGATTACGTCGGGTAATCCCACACATCTTATCCTTGATATTGCGTTTAGCCCCTCTCTTCGATGGTTTCTACATTATACTGTTTACTTTTAAAAGGTATCATAGACGATGGATACTATATATGCAAAAAAATGGGACTCTGTATTTCTACAGAATCCCTAGATTGATTAGAAGAAAGATAATTGCCCGTTTGCTCCTTCACAGTAAGAATAGTCAGCAGCACTTTCTACCTTTGGAGTTTCAATTTTTGCAGCAGGAACTTCGTAAGGTTTAAAGATACCTTCCCGGATCAGATTCTTAAAAAGCAGAACAAATTTCTCATTGATATACTCTCTTTCTTTTCCGCGGGGATAAGCAAAGATCTCATTCCCGTCATCATCCAGTCTGAAGTTTGCCTCGGCATGTCCGCAGAGATAATCGTTTACTCCGGATAACCTGTCCTGTACATAGCAGGCGAATGCCCTGGCAAAAAGCTCGCAGCCAGATGTCCAGTAGCCATGTCCTGTCTTAGCCGTATGGCTTCCGTACTTAGAGGAATCCCGGTAATAGGAAGTAAGGTTCTTTGTCCCTTTCTGGAACCGTATGGCTTCCATCACATCAGTGAAAGACTTCGGAATATCCTTTCCTGTCTCTGTGGCAAATACTGATGAAGAGGTATAGATCTGCCCGATCATGTGATCTAAGGCATGTCCCCATTCGTGGGCCAGGCTTCCTGCTCCGCGGAGCTTGGTCAGGTTGATGACTTCCAGATCCTGCTCATAATGAGCCAGGGCATTTCCGCGGCCCCTTGCACCAAACGCAATGGCTAATCCCTTTGTGGAAAGGGAAGGAAGGGAAATGTCTTCTGCCCGGATCCCGACAGCCTTTGCCATGTCATAAAATGCATCATATGCCATATCTAAAGAGGTCTGGCGTTCTTTTTCATTGGTCCAGTTGCCAAATTCACCTCCGCGGATGTGGAAGGTTTCAATGAAATCATCTCCGGATACGTGCCTTCCATGCCGGAAGTCATCCCCAGTTCTGTTCAGTGTGACAAACTGCGGAGGGATCCAGGTGTTTTTCTTTTTGGCACTGGCTTTTTTAGCCTTTTTTGTCTCAGAGAGGTCAAACAGTTTTTTCTGCTCTTTGACACATTCCTCTTTGTTTTCGCTTAAAAAGACAATGTCATTGCCCCGTAAGACAAACCATGTCTGTTCTTTCGGGACGATCCCGTTGGCCGGGTGATAGAAGATCTTTCCATTAGGGAATTTCTGGACGACATAGAGTTTTCCCATGTTCTCTTCAATGACAAAGATATCCCCGTCAACATAGAGGATCGGATATTCATGGTCCATGATCTCCTCTTCCGTCATTGCGAATCGTTCCTTGAACATTCTGGCTTTTAACTGTCGCAGTTTTATATTGCGTCCGTAATTCAGGATGTTCTGGCCTTTGATGATCCCTCTGTAGCCATCTACGTAATCATAGTAGCGTCCGCTTTTAAAAAGGATCATGGAAGTCATCCTGTCCACAAATATAGGAATGTCGCTTTCTTCTTTGATGGATTCCGCAAGTCCTTTGATCTTACGGACACCATCGATGTAGGCTTCCGCGGAGATCTGTTCTTTGGGCTGCGGATGTACCCACTTGCGGACTTCATTTCTGAAATACACCACAAAACGGGGCATCCCGTCTGCAACTAAGGCTTTCATGTCCTCTTTCGGCCAGACACAGTCTTTTTTGACATACTTCTCTTTTTCTCCCTGCGTCATGCCATCCAGATCCTCGATCATCAGACCGCGTTCTTTCCAAACATCCTTTCTTGCTCCTCCGATTTTTTCTCCAAAATCATTGATCATAGTAGTTTCTCCTTTCGTTTTTCGTTTGAAAGAAATATGAAGATATTGAGGAATAATGAAAGAGCACACTTTTGGAGAGAAAGGTGCGTAGGACTGGATTTTTGAAAAAAGATATATAAAAAAAGCAGGAATGGAGAAGCTTTTGTAAGCTATCTCATTCCTGCTCTTTGCGTATTTCTTCGACATTTACATTATTTGACTTGAATTACCCCACCTGGCTAACGTCGGATGGGGCAAATTCTTTTCTGCTTAGCATCAGATAAATTGACATCCATTCAGCCTCGCTGATCATTTTCTGTAAATTGCGTTCACACCAAACTGTGTATATTCTCCTGTTCGGTATTCCTGAACAAAGTCTCTATCCATTTCCCATTTGGAGACTGCTAATTCGAATTTACTCTGATACTGTCGTTGATTAATGAAAAAATCTAAATAACTTATAATTTCACTTTTGGATAAGACTTTATTATCAATCATGACTGCAAGTATTTTCTGCCGTCTGGAAGCAGATAAGCTTTCTTCCTGCGAAACTGTATAACCAAACTGCATAAGGATAGATTCCTGTGCTAATCTCATCCCGTTGATCCATGAATTTTTAAGGAAGGATTTTTCATCACAAATACGGCATAAAACCACGCCCATACTTCTTAATCGGGTATATGTGCTTTCCAGAATAAAATAAACTCTGCATTGTTCACAATATCCAGCCGTTATTTTCACCAACTGTGCTTTTCCATCATCCCTGACTACTCTGACAGCTGCTGTTATATCAGTTACTTGGTGTTTGGAATGCATACATTTAAACACGGATCTTCTGACAAGGAAATCTTTTACATCAATTTGCGGCAGTTGTTGAAGCTGCGTTTGCCGGTTATCTTCTGACCTTCTTGATTGTTCCTGCTGTCGGATACGCTCTGCTTTTAAGAGCTCTTTTTGTTGTCGCTTTTTTTCTTTCTTTAGTTTTGCTGTTTCTTCTTTTTTTCTTTTAATCTCTTCTTTTTGTTTTTTCTCAACCTCTGGATCAATATTTTTTGAAGCTTTTCTTTTTGTCCGTGCGACATTTGTATTAACTACATACACAAGTCTATTGTTTCTTTCTACTTTTGGGTTAGTTTTCTCGATAGATTGGACTACATTTTTTCCATCGAATTCAATATAGGAAAACTGTTTTTTATCATATTGCAAAAAATACGAGGTTGTTGTATTTTTCTTTTTGGTAGAATTCGCAACATGAAGTTCGATTTCTTTTTTATCATAAAAAGTGGCTTTGTATATTGTCCTGCTCACACCGACTGACTTTTTCCAGCTTAAATCAGGAATGTGAGCGAGTATCTCTCTTTCCTGTTGTTCACGTTCTTTTTTCTTTTTTTCTTCGGTTTTCTTACGGCGTTTTTCTTCTTCGTTTTTAAGTTTTTTGGTGGAAGAGAATAAATCTATTTCAGGGGTCTCAATTTTGTATGTCGTCGCCAAATATACATTTAAAATTTTTTCATAACCGTATTTTCGAAAAAATAAAATGTTTCCATTATCCGATTCTGCTTTTAATTGCTGATGACATTTATTCAAAAATGAAATAGACTCTTTATTTAGAATATTTGCTGTTTTTTCAAATGCCTTTGGGTTTTGTAGAAAAATATCAATAGCACATTTCTGAGTATCCACATCAGCAAATAAGTCTTTTATGATTGCGCTTTTTACTTTTTCGGCAATTTCGGTATTTTTCATAGATTTCACATCTTTCATATATTGGTTGCACAGAAAGTTTTGTTTTTATACAATTACATAGATTCCTAAACAGACATCCTACAAGATATTCTGTAATATCCTGAGCCTTTCAACTCGGTTTAAAATCTGTTCCTTTAATTCTTCCACATTGTCAGTCCGGTATTTTAATCCAGCCGCGGAGATATGTCCTCCACCGCCAAAAGGCTGAAGCAGTTCATTTACATTGATCCATTTACCATCAGATCGGAAGGAGCATCTCCAGCCGTTTTCCTCTTCTTCATACATGGTAAATCCGAGTTCAATATCATCACAGTCACGCAGGATCGTGCTGATACAATGGATGTCTTCATAAGAGATATCTTTTTCAGCAATTTCTTTCTGTCCCATAATGACATAGGCAACTTTACCGTCCATCGCATGGACTGCGCTGCGGAGGATATCTGCTCTTTTGTATAGTGTGTCCAGAGTATCAGAGTTCATGGTTTTCATGATCCTGCCGTGATTAACTCCCATGGACATTAGGTTCGACATGACCTGGAAAATCTCCGGGTTTGCTCTTGCCAGTCCTCCGGTATCGTGCAGGATGCCAAGGTATATGTAATCCGCGGCATTAGGATATGCTTCTTTTTCAGCAGCCTTTTGAAGAAGTTTAGATGAAAGCATGTGGTATACATTTTCGGCACATGCCTCGGAGACTTTTGTCCAGTTTACATTTCCGTATCCTTCGTTGGAGGCATGATGATCAACGACAATGCTGGCCGTGGCACTTTGGTAATATTCCCGTCCGATCATGCGTTCCAGCGTTGCGTTGTCGCAGACTATGACACAATAAGGTTTTCCCAACACATCCGGTTTCTCAAATGGAGTAAACACCTTGTCTTCCACGACCATCTTTTTCGGACCGCGTTCCAGTGTTCGGGCAAGATACGGAAATACCCTGTATTGCGGATAATTGGAATGGATATAATGAGCAAGCCCCATCACTGAACCTGCTGCATCACCGTCCGGGTTCAGATGCCCCAGGAGCACTATAGTATCTAGGTTATGCTCCTGCATGATCCGGATAAATATTTGATCAAAACTAAACTCTGTCATTTGTTACCTCCCAAAATGTTTTCTTAACAGATTACTCTCTTTTCTTCATATTCGAGGATCTTGTAGGCGTGTTTGTCATCCCATGCAATCCCGCGATTATAGATAACTCCGTCCTCTTCGCATCTGACCATCAGATGATCCTCTGTTCCGTACTTCTCAAATACCACATTTTCTTTTAATGTGCCATCCGGATTTACAAAGTAATCGAAACGATCCTCAATAAGAACATAATACATTCCCAGACATACGATCCGGTTGAGCTCATGTAGATGGTATAGTTTATCCAGAATCCTCGTGTCGCTTTCTGTCAGCCGATCAAAGGTATCGATAGCATGCTCTCTGGATACATTTAATTTTGCCTTAAGGATTTCGAAGTGCCGGAGGGTACGAGCATATTCCTTCCCCCATTCGGAGTCATCAGCAGATTATGTTTTGTCGTCATACGAAATGAGCAGATGATTCTGTTTATTGATCACGTAGATCTTCTCATCCTCGGGTTTATTCAGGTATTTCTGGATCCGTTTGATCAATTCCTTTGCAGTTTCTACATAGTATTCATATTCCGAGGATTCGAAAAAATCCTGTTTCATACTTTCCGGGATCGGAAACTCTTCCTCGTATTCATCCTCCTCTTCTCCGGTGTAATCCGGATATACTTCATGGAGATATTTTTCGGCAAGTTCTTCCTTAAATCTAATCTGTCTGTTTTTGATTTCTCCTTCGTTTTCATTAAAGCTGAAAAGAAATTCATCTTCCCCCATATGTTTGCTTTCTGTCAGGGAAATACAGAACAGGTTGTTATAGTTCTGCGGAGAGATAAGCCAGAACATCTTTTCGTCCTGTGCAGTACGCCTGATCAACTCTACTTCTTTCAGAAATCTGTTTTCGATTCTCGCTTTCATGATGTATTCCTCTCTTTTCGTTTTTACAAACATTCTGACTCAAAGTCATTGAAATCCAGGTATTTTGTTTTTTTAATTTTATCATAATTTTTCAAACCTGTCTCATGTTTGGATGAAATTATCATACAGTCAAAAAACGCAAAATGATTTTGGTACGAAAGTTATAAAAAACCCAGATGAATTATCTTCATCTGAGTTTCTTGTCATACAGTCTTTAACCCTCATGTCCCTGGGTTTCCATGATATATTCTTTTCCATCAATTGTGATAATTGTACATACATGGCCAAAGCAATACGCAGAACCAAAATGATAGTAAACATCACCGTAGCCTTTCTCGTAGTCATACTGTAGTCCTACGAAACGGTATCTTGCAGGAAGTCCAAGGTCCCTAGCGGCAAACAGAAGAGCCTCTGCTCCAGTATTGCACATCACTCCATCGGTTGTGTAGGTGTAATTATCATAGATGTATTGTTTTATTGCTTTTAACTTTTCCATTACAGACATATTGTCTGTCCATGCATTCTGCTCGACCTCATTGATCCACTGTCTTTCTTTTACAGCATTTTTATTTATGGTGGTTACCGATACCTGGCAGGTTCGAAGCAGCGTGTTTTTGTAGTAGACACTGACTGGAAAAGTACCAGTTTGCAGCTGATTATATATCTCTACTCTATGTTCAAAATACATTCCGGGTTCATAAGATGTTCTTACATATGCAATCATATGTTTCCAATCTGATACATAGTAATCAGATTCGTATTCCGTCCCAGAACTCAAATGCAGGTTTGGGGTTTCGGGGGAACAAAGCTGCTGTGCCTTTCCATCAGCAATCTTATATGTAATGTCGGTTGGCTTGATCGTAGATTTGGGTATTACAGAAAGACACTCCATTCTGTCTCCCACCGATGCTGTTTTAGGAAAATACTTCATATCAAAGGTAATACCCTGGACTGTTACTATATCTTCTGGAGAAGTCGGTGTTGGAGTCGGAGAGACTGATATATTGATTACAATTCCGTTTTTATCATAAGAACCCCATTTTTTAGAAGACCGATTATAAGCTCTCACTGTGTAAATATATTTACCTCCGCTTACAAGTGGATTCTTACTACTGGAATTATGCGTATAACTGGTTCTTCCTGCTCCCACAGTTGCAATTCCTTTCCAGGATCTGGCACCAGCCTGCTTATAATAAATCCTGTAGTTTGTAGCATTTTTTGCCTTTTTCCAACAAACAGTTACTTTGCTGCTTCCTGCTAATCTAACACGAGTGATAGTCACCTTACCAGGAGTTTTCACTCCTGCAGCCTGCGTTGATACAGACATTGTAAGGAGCATCAGAATAGTAAGGATAGTTAAAAAGAGAGTACATCTTAAACGATTTTTTTTCATACTTTTTCTTCTTTCGCTTTTATGATTTTAAAGCCAGATATATCCCGTTTCGTTACCGTTGATCACAAAATATGCCTTGTTCTCTTCCGGCTTGATGTAGACCTTAACATCTTTGAAGTCTTTCTCTTTTCGGCCCATTTCGACAGTCCAGAGATTCTTGATATTTTCTAATACGTTTTTTGTGCTAAGTTCCTTTCCGAGATACTGAATATATACCTCCGCTTCTTTCTTAGCAGTTCTTCGTACCTTTTTCTCGACAACTTCTGTTGAAGCTTCTTCAATCTTTTCAGCCGGCTTTTCTTCTGTAACAGTCTTTTTGGTCGTTTTCTTTGTAGCAGTCGTCTTAGGTGCCTTTTTCTGTTCGGTATCCGCAGCCTTCTTTCTCGGTCTTCCGATTGGCTTTTTGACCGGTGTTTCGACAGTTTCTTTTTTGGTTTCCGTAACCTCATCTTTTGTTACAGTTTCTTTTGCAGGAGCCTCGGATGTCTTCACAGTAGATGTCTTTTCTGCGGTTGTTGTTTTTCTCATAATAGTAGCCTCCTTATATTTGCAGCTGTCCGTTTCTGCAGTTAGAAGAAACGGACAGCTTATGGAAACAGGATACTACAGATTTTCTGTTTTGGCAATGTCTGGTGGATATTATTGAACAGTAACAGGTTTTTTACAGTCTGCCATTTTTTGAGTGTAACTTTTTTCAGGAAGTTACGGGACATAATTGTCAACTCATCCTTGAAAATACTTATGGGATAGCATATTTTTATCTGTCTTGCCAATAATTATTGCTTCGGTATTGTATTGATATTTTTTCGTGTTAAGCTACTGTAACTATTATTCGATAATTTAGTTGAACTTGTAACTTTATACTTATTCTTCATATAAGAATCAAATTTACTTTTTGTCACTTTTTTATTGCCAATATAATACGCCGGGACGTTACTGTTATATACCGAAGATTTTATTATTTTTGCTACCGTCCGATCGTATTTGCCGTTCATAACGCAATAATTATGAGTTTCTTCTTTCCATGAATGTACATTGACAAATATATTTTTTCCGCCACTTATTTTAAAGATTTCCTCATGTTTTCCAGCCTGGAAACAAACTATTTCTCCGCCATAATATTTATAAGCAAGATATTGATATGGATTTTCTGAAGTCTTTAGCAATAATTCTGGTATTCCATCTCCAATATTCAGATCCACAATACTGAACCGGATATTTTTTACATCAACATTACTGATCCATTTCTCTGTCCATGTAGTCTGATCAATGTTGTATGCCTCAAGAACTTTTAATTTATGCTGTGATAAGACCGTATTCAGATAACTTTTATATGCCTGCAACGCAGTGATTCTTTCAGGCGGATAAACTATAGGATCCGCTTCGTACTTAAATTTTACTGGTTTAGTAAATGCAGAAATAAGCTTTCTTGAATTCGTTCGATAGCAATATCTTAATTTGTAATAATAACTTTTTCCATCTTGCACCAATTTATCAACATATTTTCCGTCTTGTATATTTACAGTTTTAATTTTTTTGTAAGTTCCCTTTTCAGACACGGATTTGTAAATTTCTATACTAAGATAGCATTCTTTCATCTTCTTCCAATTAATCAAAATACCTTTTGCGTCATCTGAAATATTCCATGTTCCAATTTTCTTTTCCAGTTCCGGTATTACTTTGTATGTCACTTCGTGAGAATATTTACTTGTATCATATACCCAAAAATATGTGAATCCATACACAGGATTTAATTTGACTTTTATTTTCCATGTCTTGGATTTATTATCATACTTCCATTTGTCCGGCAACTTCATTGTATGTATTTTTTCTGATATCTCTCCATAATATCGAAGTTTTGAGATCGACGGTTTATTTTTCATTGAAATTTCCAGATAAATATCCAGATAATAATCGCAAAATACCTCCCCTGTCTTTTTTGACCAGGCCTTAGGCTTCGTGTCCTGGCTAAATTCCTGTTCATACTTCGCACCACCATCCCGGGCATAAGTATTTACAGGCCCAAACAGAATACCTGCAAAAAACACCAGCATCCCAAACATTAAAATATGTCTGTAGAGTTCTTTTTTCATAAAATATTACCTTCCTTCTTATTAATATTCTTCATGGTGTCTGACACCAATGTGGTCAACTTAAGCAAGATGATCTGTTCATTTTTTATCTGTTCCCGAAACAACTTCTGAATAATCCACCTGTATCAGTTCTGCATTTGAACTATTTGCAACTTTAAGTTTTCGGCAAATGCCTTTTATAATCCTTCCATCTTCTTCATATGAATCAAGAGTTACAGCAATAACTTTCTTATTATCACTATCAATCAGCGTCCTGAGAATTCCATTTATATGCTCATCATCAACGCCAAATCCAAACCTAACTACAACGATTGCATCAGATTGTTTCCACTTTTTATAAGTATCTACATATTGACACGATTTTTGTTTCTCTTCCGTCATAGCAATGATTCCTTGTTGTGTTTTGATATTTTTAATTATACACTTGCAAATTACAAATAACAATACATAATGTCGATTGATTTTGTAAAAACGGCTATATTATTTAAAATTGTTTGACAATAATCTTAAAAAAACAGTCGCAATATTCGATAATACCATTGACAGCGAAAAATATGAGAATTATAATAATGTCAAACAATACAATTTATGCCGTAAATGCAAACTTTCCGCAGAGTCAGTATGTACGTTTGGAAGGAGGAAGGAAATTGGATTCAAAAATACATAACATTCATACCGACGCATTTGATGCATCTGAATTAAGAGAACAGAATACTTTGGGGAAGAAGATCGCACAGTCACGTATCTCTTCCGGAATGAGCCAGAAGGAACTGGCAGGGAAACTGGCATCTTATAATATTTCCATCTCCCCTGCTTCGATCAGTAAATGGGAAAAGGGGGAAGCACTTCCCAATCCATACCAACTTCTGGCTCTGAGCCATATTTTCGGGATCAATGATATGCTGGAGTATTTTACCGGATGCAGCCCGGAACCACAGGACTACACTCCGGAACTGAGCCAGAAGGGATTGAATATTCTGCAGATGTTTAAGGAAACCCTGATTGCTTCTGGGAAATACGCCCCACATACCCGCCGCAGTATGCCAGTTACAATCCCGGTAAAGGTGTTCATGACTCCCGCGGCAGCTGGAAGCGGGTCCTTCTTAAACGGTGAGGACTATGAAATGATTGACTTTAACCCGGATAATGTCCCGGAAGGAACAGATTTTGGCATCCGTGTTTCCGGTGACAGTATGCTTCCGCGGTATGTATCCGGACAGATTGTATTTGTAGAACAGTGTAAGGAACTGTATCCGGGTGAGATCGGTGTATTTGTATATAATGGAAACGCATATATCAAACAGTATCAGGAAACAATACAAAAAGATACCTACCCTTCCGTTACCCTATTTTCCCTTAACCGTGATCTGGCAGACTGTGATGTCCATGTAAAGCCGGACGATGATCTGTTCATTGTAGGCCGCGTATTAAGCTGATTTATTGAGGAGTGGATACGAATGAAGAAAAATAGTGAAAAAGTATACGTTAAGGTGACTTCCGAGTTTGACTCTACAGGATATATGCAGCCCACTTCCATTACCTGGTCGGACGGACGCACTTTTCCAATTGAACAGGTGCGGGATTACAGCCCGGCCGGAACTGCGGATTTCCGCGGAGACTGCTTCACAGTCCTGATCAATGGCCAGGAAAAGCATCTGTTTTTTGAGCGTATCGATCCGCGGTTTGCCGGAAGGATCGGCCGCTGGTTTGTAGAGACAGCATAAGGAGGGAAGCAATTTGAGGACATACCTTGCAATCGACCTGAAAAGCTATTATGCCTCCGCGGAATGTGCTGCCAGACATCTTGACCCTTTGACTACAAACCTGGTCGTGGCAGATTCCAGCAGGACGGAGAAAACCATCTGTCTGGCAGTTTCCCCATCCCTGAAAGCATACGGGATCCCGGGAAGAGCCAGACTGTTTGAGGTTGTGCAGAAAGTACGTGAAGTCAATGTGGAAAGGCTGAACAATGCGGTAAGATTAAAGAAAGCGTTGATAAAGGACGGAAAGCCCTGCTTATCTTCCGCTTCCTATGACTCCCTTGCTATTGCAGCAGATCCGTCATTAAAAGTAGGTTATCTGGTCGCCCCTCCGCGGATGCAGTATTATGAGAAACTGTCCCGGCAGATCTATGGGATCTACCTGAAGTTTGTGGCTGCGGAGGATATCGTGGTATACAGTATAGATGAGGTGTTTATTGACGTGACCTCCTACCTCTCACACTATAAGATGACCGCACATGATCTTGCAAAGACCATGATCCGGGAGGTCTTGTATGCGACCGGGATCACTGCTACTGCCGGGATCGGAACAAACCTGTATCTGGCAAAGCTGGCAATGGACATCGTGGCAAAACATACGGAGCCAGACCGGGACGGGGTGCGTATCGCAGAGCTTGACGAGGACTCTTTCCGTTATCTGCTCTGGGATCATAAGCCTCTCACAGACTTCTGGCAGACCGGCCCGGGAACGGTGAGGAAATTAAATAAAATAGGAATCCATACCATGGGTGAGCTGGCACAGTACAGCACACATTCCCAGGATTATCTCTACCAGGTATTTGGGATTGATGCAGAGATCCTTATCGACCATGCATGGGGATTGGAGCCGTGCGGGATCAGAGAGATAAAAAACTATAAGCCATCCCTGAACAGCATATCGGAAGGCCAGGTACTCTCCTGCCCTTATGAGTACAGCAAAGCCCGGATCATCGTTATGGAGATGACGGACAGCCTGGTACTCCAGCTTACGGACAAACATCTGGTAACAGACAGCTTAACGCTGGATGTGGGATACGACAGGGAAAACTGTGACAAAGGTATCTATAAAGGGCCGGTACACATTGACCACTACGGCAGGGCTGTTCCCAAAGGGGCACATGGTTCTGTAAAGTTGGACAATCCCACAAACCTTGGCAGTATCCTGATCTCTTCTGTCACAGCACTGTTTGACCGGATCACAGACCGAAACCTCACTATCCGCAGGATCACCTTATCTGCAAACCGGGTGACGCAGGATGAGGGCTTCTTCCAAGTCGACCTTTTTACAGACACGAAGAAATTAGAGAAAGAAAAACAGCTTCAGGAAGCGATGCTGGGGATCAAGAAAAAGTTCGGAAAAAATGCAGTCCTGCGCGGGACCAACTATTTAGACGGGGCTACCATGCGGGAGCGCAATGAACAGATTGGCGGACACAAAGCGAAATAAATGAGGAGCGAAATCTGGAGGTAAGGTTATGGATTACAAAAATACTGTGGAAGGCAAAGAGGTCCAGAAAAAATACAGAGACATCCTATATTCATCCCGCCCAGAACTTTCTCCGGGACATACAAGGATGGACATCAACAACAGGGCAAAGATCTTCTCTCCTTTTGCGGCTCTCCGCGGATATGAGGAAGAGATCCGCTCTGAAGGCCGGGACCATCTGAAAGGCAGCAGGATTGAGTTATCCGATGAGGAGCAGGGAAAATTATCGGAACAGTTACAGAAAGTAACAAAGGGAATGCGGGTTGGCATTCGGTATTTTAAGGAGGGTTTTTATGAAGACATTGAAGGAGTGGTTCTTCGCATTGATCCCATTGAGCAGGTAGTTTATCTGCAGGCCACGGAGGTTGGGGCTTTGGAGAAGGATATTCCTATAGAGATTTTGTTTTGGGATATCCTGCAGATTCGGGTCACAGAATATCAAGAATAGGATTGCTGCAAGCTGCTGGTTCAGGTATACTATAGTCAAAAAGAAGGAGGATTATTATGTACCAAAGACAAAAGAAAAATGCGCGATATTATATTATCAAGCATTTTGTTTATCTGTTCATTTTCTGCTGCATCATATGGTTTCTTCCATCGAGACCGCAAGCAGCAACAAATGTGACCAGAAAAACCATGTACATCGGGGATTCATATACCTTAAAGATCAACGGCAAGATCAGAGATGGAAACTGGACTTCTTCCAATCCACGTATAGCATCTGTGACCGGAAAGGGAAGAATACGGGCAAAGTCCAATGGAAGGACAACGATCACCGCACAGATAGGGAAGAAAAAATACCACTGTGTCATCACCGTTCGTATTCCGGTACAGGCGATCATTCCCAATGAAGGATGGGTGGATCTTGACGGTCCAAAGAAAAAGTTTAAACTGAAGGCGACCTTATATCCGCAGAACGCCTATAATAAAAAATTAACCTTTAAGTCGACCGATGAATCTATCGCAATTGTATCCAAGAACGGGACCATTACAGCTTTGAGCAATGGGACCTGTAAGATCAAGATCACTGCGGCAGACAGAAACAAACTGAGTCGTTATTGTTATGTATGTGTGACTGGATGTACAACGCCTGTTATCCAAAAAAGTGATTACAAATATGAAGTATATCTTCTGGACGGTCTTGATAAGGACGACTGGTATGCTGAATACAGCAGAGTCATTTACATTAAAACAGATAATCCTGATATCAATTCCCTTGACTGGAAAACCTCAAATGGAGTATACAGATATGTGGAGGGGGTTCGGAGATTTGCAGATGTCAATTATCTCGAAATCCGTGACGATCTGGAAGTTGCGAGAGTTGATGGCGGATATATCATGAGCATTGGTTTCAGTGATCCTGAATCCGGAGATACTTTATTTGGTGTATGCAAAGGGAAAAATTATATCAATCTGATGGAGAATTCAAAATGTGTTGCATCTATTCCCTGTAAAATAAAGGAATATGAAACAGAGTACAAAAAAGCAGTCAAGGAAATCGTACGGCAGTCCTCAACTGCAGGCATGGATCCGTTTGAACGCATGCAGGCTGCTGTAGATTACATCGAAAAGAAACATCCACGATATCTTGCAAATGACGGAACTTATCTCTATACTTTTGCCGCGGAGCCGAGTGCTGAGCTTTGGTTCAAAAGCTGGCGGTTTGATTCCCTTACAACCCCAACAATCCTGTGTTCCATAGCAAAAGAGATCGGTGGTTTTGACAAGATCAGCAACCTTTATTATGACGGGAACTGGAGCGAACACTGGTATGCCCGTGTGACTATTGGGAACCAGTCAAAAGATTACACGTTTTGTCCGGACGTGAGTACCGGAGATATTGGAGAAATCCAGAAAATAAATTTCATGGATACTTCCAAAATGACAAAAATCTATTAACCAAACAAAGGGCAGAAACAGCATTAAAACTGTTTCTGCCCTGCTTTTATAAATCTATATTATCCATTTTTGTATTACCACTCTTACGGTAGATTTTCATATATTTACCGTCTGTATCCAGAGTGCTCCGATTCCACCTGGCATTATGAGTCTGTTTTACTTTCAATTTGACGTATCCTTTGTACAATTTTAATGTTCCAGTGCCGGAATTCCCCCATGTATCTTTCCACTTAAAAGAAATTATGTTTCCTTTACGCTTCGCTGTA
>ERZ773229.647-NODE-647-length-28840-cov-21.339865_pt1 | contig 28840 bp, 30 predicted proteins | sample MGYA00580992_ERZ773229 | MGnify/ENA primary metagenome ERZ773229 (study PRJEB29015, sample SAMEA2737795) | human gut metagenome | biome: human gut; feature: human-associated habitat; material: faeces | place: China | collected 2012 ... | reverse complement strand
AAGGTCGATTTTAACGCCATCTGTGACCAGGTTTTGCCCGGTATGCAGGAGCTCATGAGCGACCATGCCGGACGGCACAAGCTTTCGGACTTTGTCCTGCGGTATTGTCACACCACTCACATCCTCGAAATGGGAGAAACGCGCTTTCGGAAGGATTATTGCAAATGGGCGGAAAAAAAGGGATACCGCAATTGCGAACGTATGGCAGCACTCATCTTTGCCACAGCTCAAAACGGTATCCCTGTGCTTCCCAATGCACCATCCACGCAGATCGTCATTACGGAAGCGATACGAGTCCTCCACACAGTGGAGGCGTCCCGTGACGCTATTTTAACACAGATGCAAGCTCTCGCCAAGACTCTGCCGGAATATTCTCTCGTGCGCGAAATGCCATGCATCGGGGATACATTGGCTCCGCGTCTGATTGCGGAGATTGGAGATGTCCGCCGCTTTCATAGCAAGCGGGCTCTCATCGCATACGCCGGCATCGATGCGCCGCCGTACCAGTCCGGCAAATTCTGCGCGAATAACCGGCATATCTCCAAGCGGGGAAATCGCTATCTGCGTAAGACCGGGTACGAAGTCATGCAGAGCTATGTGATGCACAAGCCGGCAAACGACCCGATCTTTACATTCATTGAGAAAAAACGCGGCGAGGGAAAGAGTGGTAAACTCGCTATGGTAGCGGGCCTGAATAAGTTCCTCCGAGTCTATTATGGCAAGGTCACAGAGCTCTACCGCAGCTTGCCGGCAATAGAATGAGCTGAGATCTCCAATGCTTTATTTGAGGCGGCCAAGTGTTCCGTTTTGCCGTCTCTGCTTTGCTATACTCTTTTTCTGCCGATAACTTTTTTTAATTAGGGCTTGACTTTTTAGCAGGTTTACAGCGGTTTTTTGTTATCGTTTCATTGTGGCGTTTTTGCCGCTTCGCCGGAACGATTTTATACATTTTCCGCTGTATACCTGCTAATTGGCTTCGAACTATTTTTCCGGCCTTGCTAATAAAAAACGCCGATTTGCTAATACGATTTTCCCGCCCTATTTTTCGGATGGGGCCGACGCCAGCAATGCAGCCAGTGTGTTGGCCAGTTCCGGCGACTTGCGGAGCTGTTCCACCAGGGCCTCCAAATCCAATGTGGCGGGCGCCGGTTCCTTCGGTTCCTCCGGGGGCCGAACCGAACGCAGGTCAGGATTGGCATAGAAGGCGCTCTCAAACTTCTGGGCGTTGATCTTGCGGTCCTCGTCCAGAATGTGCGCATACACGCTGGTGATCATGTCGATCTGAGCGTGGCCCGTATCGCCCTGGGTGGCCTTCAGGTCGCCGTGGTTGAGCTTCAGCTTATAGGTGGTACTGGAATGTCGCAGGGAGTGAAAGACCACTTTTGGAAGCCCTGCTTTCTCCCGCAGCTTCTCAAACGACTTTAGGATGATACGGTCCTCACAGGGGTGGCCATTGGCCAACGCCACCACCAGGTCGTAGTCCTGATACTCGTCACGGAGCAGCGCCCGCAGCTCGTCTTGCGCGGATTTCCATTCTCGCAGGATATAAGCCAGGGTCTTGGGCAGCCACACCTTGCGAATGCTGGAATCGGTCTTGGGCTTCTTTAAAATGATTCTGGTGCTGGTGTTGGGAAACAGCGGCGTGAACACATGGTAGATGTCCTTTTGCCCCAGCATCTCAATGGCCCGCTTGGAGGCCCGCGCCAGCTCCTTATCGATGTAGACATAGGCGTTGTCATCGGCAATATCTTCATCGGAGATGTGGACATTGCTCCAGGTCAGCCCCAGAATCTCACCCATGCGCAGCGAACAGGCAAAGGCCAGATTCATTGCCACATAGAGTTTGCTATCCGTACACTGATCCAGGGCGGTGCGGATCATATCGGCGGTCCAGATGTCCCGCTTCTTGTATTCCACTTTGGGCAGCACCACATTGTCAAAGGGGTTCTTGGCAACCAGCTCCCACCGAACCGCCTGTTTGAAGGCGCAGCGGAGAAGTTTGATGATCTTTTCGATGGTAGCGTTGGTGATAAACTCCGTTTTGGCGTGGTGCGTCCTGGTGTTCACCGCAGGGGTTTTCTGCAAAGTCTGGATGTACTTGTCCACCACCCGCGTGGTGATGTCCTGCACCTTCATGTCCCCGATGATGGGGTTGATGTAGTTGGCAATCAGCGAGTTTTGGCTGTCGTACATGGACACGCCCCACCGCTTTTCGCCGTAGAGGGAAACAAAGTCGGACAGGAACTCCGCAATATTCTGATTGGTGGGAGGAAGAAAGGAGTTGGAGCTTTTCTGACTCTCGATCTCTGCCTTGCGCTTCAATGCCTCCTGGTAGGAAGTGCGGGTTTCCCATTTCTGCTTGGTTTCGCCGTTCTCGTCCACATAGGTATAAACAATAGAATAGTTTTTCTTTCTTTTGATAATGGATGCCATAACGAACCTTCCTTTCTTGTGTCACAGGTCAAGTGACTCCAGCCAGTGGTCGAACGACCGCTTGGAAATCCGTATGGCGTTGCCAATTCGTACGCTTTTGAAAAGGTCCTCCCGCACAAGGCTATATGCCCGTGCCTGGCTGACACCTAATATACGGGCAACATCGTTGACCGTATAGGTGCGGCACTCGAAAGGCCTTTTCTCCGTACCGTTCTGAATTTCTGACACAGCAGCCTCCTTTCCAGTCAGAAACGGCACGCAAAAGGGTGTTCATTCATAACTTCCACCCTCATTGTACCGCGCCGTTTCGGGTTTGTCTGCTGCTAATAGAAAGTTTACGAATTATCCGTAAACAGAAAAGCAGAAGATTTATCTGAAAATAAAAGAGGCAAAAAACGGATGGCTGCCGGCAAGCAGCTCCACGGGAATCTCACCCCGGCCCATGCTGATGGGTGCGCCGCGCAATGCTTTGAGGGCGTTCAACGCGGGAGTCTCATTATCCTGTCTGTGCATCCTCGCCCACAGGCTGCCACACCTGTTTCGCGGCCTGGTTTTGTCGCTCACCTGTTTGGTAGGGGTCCCGTCCTGCGGACTTGCAACAGGGTCTTGGCGCACCGGCCGACCGGCTCCACACAGGCAGATCGTATCCGTCTGCCTTATGCTGCCCGAAGGCTTTCTTTGTCAAGGTGGGGGTCAGTCCCCGGCATCGGCAAAGGAGGAAAGGGTAAGCCGATTGCCTTCTGCCAGGGCTGAAAGGATCAGGCGCGCATCACGGCCCGGATCAGTCGGATTTTCAGACAGCGTTTCATGTGAGTATCCACGCACACATGAGGGGTTCCGTCCTTGTCATAGAGGGTACGGGTACACAGACGGCTCATATAGTCGTCGTAGTATCGCAGCACCTGCTCCATGGCCTCGCTGTCACCGCCGGAGGCCGCGTGGATCACCCAAACGGGCGGCAGATCCTTTCCCTTGTGGATGGGCTCTGTCATCTTCCTCAGCCTCCTTTCGGCATCAGCGCCGACAACGCTTCGCGCAGTTCTTGCAGCGCCTTCGTCCGGTGCCGCTGAACGGCGCTCCGGGACATCCCAACGAGATTGCCGATCTCACCGTCTGCCAGGTCCAGAGTGCAGTGCAAAATCAAAATGCTCTGCTCTGTCTGCGGCAATGCGGAGAAAGCCTCGGCCACAAGCTCGTTGTCGATATGTAGATCGTAGCCGTGCGACGAGAACACAATGCTGTCGCTGGGATAACGATCCACGACGCAGAGCTTGTCCAGCTCCGCCTGGGACAAGTCGCTAAAGAAGGCTTCACGCTCTCTTTGGCGTTTCATGTTCCGCAGGTAGGCTCTGGCCTCGTTTCGCAATACCTTCTTGCAAAAAGCATCGAACCGGCATTGCTCGCCATAGTCGCGGGGGTTAGATTCCATCAATTTCACCCCCTTTCCATGGGGGGATCAGGTGGTTCTCTCCCTTTCCGCTACTACCAATCCTGCGGGAGCGTGTTCTGCCCGCCAAACGCCTCCTTCTTGAAAAAAATTTGAGAAAAGCAACGGCCAGCCAGCCCGACCGCAGGAAACGACAAAAAGCGCCCGGTAGGTCACAGACCCACCGGGCACAATGGAAAATGATATGAAGTTTATTTACATGGTATAGTTCATACTCATAGCCGAACCTGTCCGCCAAATGGAACGGGCTTTTTTTGAGTGGCTAGCCCTTGTCAGATCAGGCGGGGATAGTATCCGGCGCAGCATGGCGGCATCCTCCTTCTATGCCGCCGTGAGCTACAAAGGCAAAGGGAAACGGCGGCCTTGATTTCTCAAAGCCGCCGTTTAATAGTTTGGGCGTGTCAATAGGTCTGCTGTACGACGGCTTTTTTCTTTTGCCGTCGCTCGGCAGATACTTCTTATTTAATACTTTTCTTAAACAATAACCATGTGCTGATGAAGTAGCAAATCAAAAGCAAAGCAAGAATGCTTACCGTCATACCGATTTGTGACATCAATGCGCCGAAACCAATATAGGCAGAGATTTCTGCGGAGATCGTTTGAATAAAATAAATTATGACCATTGTGGACACGATGATGGCGACAACGATTGGCAGTCCAAACCAGATGCCTAATTGTTTCAATACCAGTTTACCTATGTGAGTATCCTCCACACCCAATTTGCGAAGTACCGAGAAGCGATATTTATATTGGCTTGCATCCAAAAGTTGCTGCAAAGATAACACCGTAAGACAAATTACCATCAGCACAACAGCTGCATAGAGCATAGACGCCTGTAAAACAAAATTACTTGCTTTTGTGGTATTGACTTGTAGAGTACTCAAGCGAATGGCATAACTGACGCCGGTATCGGTTATTTCTGGATACTCGGCTGAAAAAGCCTGTTCTAAGGTACGGGCATTTTCATAGGAAATGCTTTCCGTCGTCATGATATAACGGTTCCGAATCACCGGGAGTAAGTTTTCGCAGATACTATCTGGAAATACATAGAGTACATCCGTATAAGAGTTATAGACCGTTTCTCCAATCGCTTCCTCGTAAAAAGAATGTTCAGAAAGTGTAAGTTCCCCTGCGTCTGTCGGAATCCTGCTATGCTCTTTCAAAAAACTATCCCGTTCTTCGTTCGTTGCAATAAATTGCCACTGTGTTGTGAATTCGTCCTCTGATATAGTGATCGGCTCATATCCCAGCATTTTGCGAATGGTGTTGTAATCACTTAAAGAAATTGCCACAACAGGAAAGTCGTATTTCATCCGGTTATGAAAATCGTCCTTGTTCGGCAGATAAAGAGAAAAGGTGCAATCATAGTCGGTTTCAATCCCATGTTCTGAAAGAAAATCCGTTACAAGTTCGTAATTGTCATCGGGCAGGTTTTCTTCGTCGTATACATCGTTATAACGAGAGGAAATCTGCACATCGTACATAGAACGTATATCAAGATAGCCGGAAGCCCATCCCACCAGAATGGGGGCTGCAATAAACATAAAAATTGCAAGCACTAAGGTTACACAGATCAGCGTCATAGTCTTGCTGGTAGTATTCAGTTTGGATGTAATCTGCCCAAAAAAGAACAGATTTTCGCCCTTGTACCTGTGTTCCGGGGCCTTTGCTTTCCATGCAACAATAAAGCTGCTGCTAAGATAAATGACACAACAAATGAAGAAAAGAAGATCAATCAGGAGAAATAACAAGTATTGATTGATTGCCCCGGCCCCCAAAGCCAGATAGTATCGACTGGTCAAAGCCGGCACACTGGCGGCCATAACCGTGTTCAGAACTGTGCATACCAGCAGTCCCGGAAGCAGGGTAGAAACGCCGGTTTTTCTCTTTCTAATCAGCCAGAATCCAGACCAAAGTAATGTAATAGCCGGAAATAGAATGTTTCCCCAGAACATGAGTTTGGCAGGGATAGCAAAACGGTCATCATAGTAGAATACTATTTTTTGCACGCCAGTGAGAAGCATCCACACTGTGAATCCTTCAAACAGCAGAACCACAGCGGCAATCCAGCGGCTCTTTTTTAGCTCAGGATCATTTTCTTTCTCCGCTGCCAACATATCAATGATTTTGGTTTTCCGAATGGTGCGGGTATTGAATATCCCAACAATTAAGAAGCTGAAAATAAAGAAGACGATGGTCAGCAAGACTGTATCCGGAAATAGTGTCCACGACAATTCATAGCTTTTTCCATAGGTAGTCAACAGCATGGCCGTGATAAACTGGGAGCAGAACACACCGAGAAAAATTCCAATGGCAATCGAGAGGATCCCCATCATAAAAGTTTCTGCAAAGAAAAGTCTGCCGACGGTCTTTTGTTCCATTCCCATAATGGACTGGACCGCAAACTCTTTTTGTTTACGCCGCAGCATATAGTGATTGACAAAACGAATCAAGAAAAGTAAGAACAGAGTAATGACGCAGATCGCGGCCTTCATGCCATCGCTCAAAATTGTGAAATTGTACTCGCTCCCAATATCGGGTTGATAGTAGCGGCTGGAAATAGACAGAAAGGAATAAAACAAGGTGACACAGATCGTCATGGTCACGATATAAATCAAATAGTCTTTGACAGAGCGCTTTGCATTGCGGAAAACAAGTTTAGCATACATGACTTTGTCCTCCTCCAATCATGGTAAGGACATTGAGGATTTTCTCAAAGAAGGCACTCCTGCTGTCGTTGCCTTTGCGCAGTTCGGTAAAAATGGCTCCATCTTGCAGAAAAAGAATTCTGCTGGCGTAACTGGCGGTAAAAGGCATCATGCGTCACCATAAGAATCGTCGCACTAAGTTGTTCGTTGATGCTCTGGATCGTAGACAGAAGCATTTGCGCCGAATGACTATCCAACGCACCGGTTGGTTCATCTGCCAAAAGCAGTTTGGGATTGTTGATAATTGCCCTGGCACACGCACAACGCTGCTTCTGGCCGCCGGAAACCTGATAGGGATACTTGTTCAAAATATCCGTGATATTGAGCTTTTGGGCAATGTCTTGGATACGCGGCTCCACATCTCTGGCGGGCGTTTTATTGATGGAAAGAGCCAATGCAATGTTTTCAGAAATCGTCAGGGTATCCAGCAGATTAAAGTCTTGAAACACAAAGCCAAGATTCTCCCTGCGAAACCGGGCAATGGCCTTGGGCTTTATCTCCGTAACATCCGTTCCTCCCAAATAGATGTGTCCTGCGCTCACGGTGTCAATCGTGGAAATACAGTTGAGCAAAGTCGTCTTTCCAGAGCCGGAAGCGCCCATAATGCCCAGAAACTCACCAGCTTCTACCGAAAAGCTAATATCTCGGATCGCTTTTGTGATATTTCCCTCATTGCCATAGTATTTCTGGATATGTTCTAATTTTAAAATGGGTTCCATTGACTTACCTCCATGAATCATCCATGCCTCTATTGTAGCGGGTACGCAGAGTTGTTTGTATCAAGTTTTCTTACACACTTCTTACAAAAATGAAAGAAGTGCAGAGCGTGTCAGCCCTGCACTCCAGCGACAAAGTCGTTGATCGGGAAGATAAGAGAAACGCTTGTCCCGTTGCCCTGGGAACAGACTGACAATCCAATCCCCAGTTTATCGCAGAGCCGTTTACAAAGGTACAGGCCAATCCCGGTGGAACTATGAACGGTTCGGCCATTCTGTCCGGTAAATCCCTTCTCGAAAACGCGGGGCAAATCGCTCTGTGGGATTCCAATTCCATTATCTTCTACAGATAAAATCACCTGGTTATGTTTCTGCGCCGTAGAAAAGCGCAACGATGGTTGCTCCGTCCGATACTTTACCGCATTGCTGATAATTTGATTCAGAATGAATCGTACCCACTTATCATCCATATAGGCGATTTTTCCATCATCCTCCACCTCAACCGTCACATGGTTTTTGCGTAGCAGGTATTTACTGTCTGCGATTGCATCATGGACCACATCACTAATCCGTATCTCACGGACGGTATAATCTTTTTCCGTATGCTCACTTCGGGCATAGTAAAGGGCTTGTTCTGTAAAGTGGTTTATATTTTCAACCTCTACCAGTAGCTCTCTGGTAAATTCTGAACGATTATTTTCACAGATCAGCTTCATGGCGGTAATCGGAGTTTTGACCTCATGGATCCATTGCTCTATATATTCCTTGTATTCTTGCCGTTCGCTCTGGATTTCGCCGATCTTTTCCAGCATAGACTTTTCGGCCATTTTCAAAATCTGATAAAAGACCTGTTCATCGGCTCTTTCCGGCATGGCCATCACTTCGGGCATCAGATATTTTTCCCCCAACTGCTCGGCCATTACCAACAGCGTTTCACAACGTCTTTTTTGTATGAAAAAAGAGACCGTCAGATAGCAAACTACAACCACAATCCAGGCCAAAGCGATAAAGGAAATGGCTTGGCGGGAGGTCCCGGTGGCGATCAAAAATAGTGCAAGTGCCAATACCCCCAAAAGGTTCAGCAGGAGCACGGGCAGTTGATTTTTCAGATATTGTTTGCCGCTCATAGTGTATATCCCTGCCTGTGTTTTGTTTTAATGAAGTCGTGCAGGCCAATGTAATCCAATTTATTCCGAATGCGAGTGATATTGACACTGAGGGCATTGTCATCAATGTAGAGTTGATTATCCCAAAGAAAATCTACCATATCATTTCTGGAACAAATTTTACCGGCACTCTTAAAGAGATAGTAAAGAATTTTCAATTCGTTTTTTGTCAATTCTGCTTTCTGACCTTTATATTCAATCATGCTGCTTTCCAGGTGTAGCGTTGCATCATTCCATGTCAATATCTCGGATTGTTCAGAAGCGTACACACGCCGCAAGAGGGCGGCAATTTTGGCAAGTAAAATTGCTGTATTGTATGGTTTTGTGATAAAGGCATCACCGCCAAGCATGATGCTGTTTAGCTCGTCCATATCGGTGTTGCAGCTTGTCACAAAAATAATTGGAACATTAGAAATGCTGCGGATTTTAGAGCAGATAGAAAAGCCGCTCTCATTGGGCAATTTAATATCCAGTAATATGAGGTGAGGTTCTTCTGCTTTGAAAGTGTCGGTGACCTTTGAAAAATCCTTTACTGAAACAGCAGTATATCCATTGCCTCGCAAAAGGGTTTCCATTTCACCTTGTATGACAGGATCGTCCTCAATAATCAGTATTTTATATGGTTTCATGTTTTAGTGCCTTCCCTTGCTTTGTTCTTCCGTCAATCGGTTTGTCTGCATCCTTAGGTATTAACCAGATCGTTGCCATCTTTATGGCCCCAGGAATACGCCCAGCGGCGCAATAGTAATTTATCCGTCGAGGTGTTACGCCCCATTTTTCACTTGCTTCTTTCAAGGTCATATAGTCCATAACGCACCTCCACAAAGTACATTATAGTTCTGCTGCTCGAACAAAGCAAGGGATAAATACGAATAATAAAATGTAGATATAGCGCATATAGTAACATTCCAAGGAGAAAGTATGAAATATACAATGTATCTGGGTGATGCTATATGGCGAACATCAAAGATTGCCCCGGTTTTGAAACTTTCTGTGCCGATGTAAAAGCCGCACGGAGTGCAAAGCATCTGTCGCGTAAGACATTGGCGGAGATCATCAACATCGACTCTAGGTATCTCGCAAATATCGAGAACGATGCTACGATTCCCAGTCTGCCGGTTATCATACAGCTTATCAAAGTGTGCGGACTTCCCGTGGAACGGTACTTCAATCCAGAGATTATGCGGGAGGAAAGCGCACAGAGACAGCGTATCAGCCACAAACTGAAACTTTGTCCAGAGCAGTATTTGACCGTCATCGAAGGTGCGCTTGACGGGGCGCTAAAAACTGAAAAATCAGCAGATGAAACGGAGGGTGTGTAAGCATCCTCTGTTTTCGTTTCTCCAGGGCGGCTCTGCCGCCCTTTTCTTTTTGAAAAATCCGGGATTTTGCGGGCAGATGAAGGTGTTTCCGGCATTGTATTTACGGGGGAAGGAGCGTAGAGCAAGCACAGCAAGCGAGTACCCGCTTGCGATTTTAGGCTTTAGGGAACCCTCCCCCTAAACCCGAAAAATGCTTGTTGGGAACATCCCAAGCCCTGCTACGAAAAGAGGCGTGATACCACAATGGCAAACAGGAAACGGAATATCCAGGTGAAGTTCTATGTGACCGCCGAGGAAAAGGAACTGATGGAACAGAAGATGGCCCAGCTCCAGACAAAGAGGATCGGCGCCTATCTGCGGAAGATGGCGATTGATGGATATATCATCTATGTGGACACCAAGGACATCAAGGAGATGAACAAGCTCCTGTCCGCCATTGGCCGGAACATCAACCAAATCGCCAAACGGGTCAACGCCGAAGGCCCCACCTATCAGGCCGACATGGAGGAAATCCGGGAAAGGCTGGATCAGATATGGCAGTTACAAAGACGCATCCTATTAAGTCAACGCTGAAAGCGGCCATTGACTATATCTGCAATCCCGATAAGACAGATGGAAAACTGCTGGTGTCCTCCTTCGGATGCGCCGCCGAGACCGCCGACATTGAGTTCGACTGGACGCGCCGCCATGCCATCGACAAGGGCACACACCTGGGCCGCCACCTGATCCAAGCCTTTGAGCCTGGAGAGGTCTCCGCCGAGGATGCCCATGAGATCGGGATGCAGCTGGCAAAAGAAATATTGGGTGGCAAGTACGAGTTTGTACTTACCACCCATATTGATAAGGGGCATATTCACAACCATCTAATTTTCAATGCGGTCAGCTTCACCGACCACAAGCACTACCATTCTAACAAGCGTAGCTACCATGAGATACGCCGGATCAGCGACCGGCTGTGCAAAGAACACGGCTTGTCCGTCATCGTCCCCGGTCGGGATAAGGGCAAGAGCTACATTGAACATCAGGCCGCACAGAACGGCACCAGCTACAAGGCAAAGCTGAAAGCCACCATCGACCGGCTGATTCCCGTGTCCTCCAGCCTGGAAGATTTGATTGTCCGGTTGCAGCGGGAAGGATACGAGATCAAGCGGGGAAAGTATATCTCCGCCAGGGCGCCAGGTCAGGAGCGGTTCACCCGGCTCAAAACCCTGGGCGCCGATTACACGGAAGAATCCGTTACCTCCCGGATCGCCGGAGGCCCCAGGCCCTCCAGACAGCCCCAACAGCACAGCGGGAAGATCAGCCTGCTCATTGACATTCAGAACAATATCAAGGCCCAGCAGAGCGCCGGATACCAGCAGTGGGCGACCATCGAGAATCTGAAACGGGCGGCCGCTACCATGAACTTTCTCACCGAACATGGCATCGGCAGCTATGAGGAATTGATGGAACGGTGCGATGCTGTTGCTGCCGCCTCCATCCGCACAAGGGAAAGCCTGCGGGATGTGGAACAGCAGATCACCGACCTTGCCCTCTTGGGAAAGCAGATCGACACCTACCGCAAACTGAAACCCGTCTATGACCGATATAAGGTATCAAAGGACAAGGAAAAATTCTTGCGTGGCTTTGAGAGCGAGATCATCTTGTATGAGGCGGCCGCCAAGGAGATCAAGAAGGCCGGACTCGCCAAACTTCCCTCCACCGAGAAACTGAAAGTAGAACTGGACGCACTCTCCACCCGCAAGATTGCCCAGCAAACCGAACTTCGGAAGATTCAACGGGAGGAAAAGAAATATGACACCATTCTTAGAAATTTGGAAGCCATTTTTCACAATTCGCGTGCGAAAAAGCGAAATAGTCCAGTGCTTTAATACTTGCAAATTAAATTGACCTCTTTTGTTATTATATGTTATAATCGAATTGAAAATAGAAAACATAATTGGTCATATTGCTTGAAGAGAGGCATAGGAATATGAGTGCAAGTTTGTTATCTGAAAAATATGATTTTCAATTTAGCCGATTTTGTGGTGGTTTTATCTTTTGGTTTTTATGTATTCCTTTTAATGTTATCCCTATTTATCTGAAATATTGGATGAATATAACTCCAGAAACATATATAAGTGTTCATCATCTAATGATTTTAATCGTTGGCGATATTGATTTCATTTTTATTAGTACCAGTTCGGTATTTGTATTATGCATGGAGAGTTTTTTCGCTAGCGAGGATTTTGCAAAGATATACAAGACATTTCGAACAATTGCTATAATTTACGAGTTTGTTTTACTGCTTTTATATATCAGTTTTTTCTGGAAACCAAGTATGTTTGAATTATTAGGAACTATGGGTAGATACTATTATAATCTAGTTTTACTTGCACTAACAATCGTCTTGGGAATTCTTTGCAATATCACCATATCAATGAAACGAGGTGTAGCAAAATGATAGGGGTTACACTACTTATTCTTCCATTACTTTTTTTGGTGATTGCCATCATCTATCTTTCCATTGTTTTGTACAAGTTGAGAAATCCTGCTATAAATTATGTACAAAAGGTTACCTTCCCCGTTGAAATAATTCCTTCGGTTGCCGGTGAAGTGAAGCCAAAAAAAATAGTGCTAATAAATAATACAGGAACGGAGAATAGACAAGATGTAAGCGACATTATTTATAGAGTTTATATGAAGGAACATATGCAGACAAAGGTTCTCACATATAATGTTAATGTAACTTCGGATGACAGAAGTCAAATCCCTCAACCGAAAATTGTTATAAAGTCCCCTGTTTTAATTGAAAATAAAGAATGGTCAGTTGAATCTACAAAACGCATTTGGGGTTTGAAAGATAAGGAGGAACTTTTATGTGCACAGAATTAGTTTCTGAGCTAAAGATATTTTTGTCACAGGTAAGGAAGACAGAGAGAACTGACAAAATAAATATTTGCCTATATTTTTATAGGTTGTTAATCCAAAATCCTTCTTCTTCAGTTGATTTATTGAAATTTTTTTATAAAAATTCGGACAACATTGACTCCAGTGAAGAAAAAGTGGCTACTATAGAAATCTCCGATGAACTTTATAGAAACTTGCACAAACAATATGCCGAAGTTGTAGATGCATTGTTCGAGCAAATACTATCTAAAAATCTTCCAGAAGATAAATTTTATGCTAAAATTTGGGAAGTAATTGATAAATCTCCGTCTTTTGAAGATGAGTACGCAAAAGCTTTTGCCCTTTATTATATTTGGATTGATGTAAGAATTCCATACTTTCAGTTGGAAGACGGCTTAGCGATGCCTAACGATGAATTTCGCGCATTAACGGAATCTCTCATGCCGTCTATCCAAAAAGCTCGTTTTATCATGCGTACAACTCTGTTCAAACAGCGGACTAGTCGAGCATCGGTTTTATTGGACTTGTTAAATAGTATTCCAAGCAAAAAAGAACAGGTCGTTTTAATGGCCCATATTCTATCTTTTTCTGCGCCCGACGAAATTCGCCAAGTAGCACTAAGAGAATTATTAAGCAAATTAGAGGAAGATTCTGATTAATTGACATTAAAATAGAGGAGGAGCGTTCTCTTCGGTTTAATCTGAAGACAACGCTCCTTTTTTGAAACTATCCAAAGCACTAACTTGTAAAAAAGCCGCTACAGGCGGTTTCTTCGCCCATTTTGAACCCTAATTCCCGCACTTTTTGGAACGGAGGGAAAGATAGTGCGGACAAGACAACACCACCACCCGGAAGCTCTGCTTGCAGGGATGGACACAGCCCTTGCAGAGCTTGTTATACTGGCGTCTGCCGTTCTCGCCCAGGAAGAACGCCCATTCCAGACGCCATTTCTTGCTCCGGCTCATAAGTCGTCCAGCTCCGGGGAATTCTTCTGCGGGGCGGGCTTGTCCGGGGTTTTCCGCGACCCACACTCCCGTTTCGCGTCCTCCAGCCGCTCCCGGATGGAAGGCTTTTTCTCCGGCGTGGTTCTGCGCGCCTCGGCCTGGGCTTTCTCCAATTCCTCACCACGGCGGCCGTTGTTGATGATCCCGTCGATCATGCCGTAATCATCCTCCAGGGTCATCTCAGCCGTGCGCAGAGGGTTTTCCGGCTCCACGGGAACGGATACGATCTGCCCGTTGATGCTGGCAAACAGCTCCGGCCGCTTGAATTGCTCGGTGTACTTCTGGATCATGTCCGGGGGCAGGGATGCGAAGCTCTCCGGCCCCAGCCCCACCACCAGGAAGGTGCCTGCCACGATGTCGTAAATCTCCCCATGCTCGTCCCGGAGGGAACGGTTTAGGTCCAGACCAATGAGCTTGCCTTCATCGTTCAGCACCAGCCCAACCGGATCGTCAAAGGGATAGGAGGCGGCAATGTCGCCGCCCACCTCCGCTTGCAGCGCATGAAGGCCGGGGTCGATCTCCTTCACATAGGGTTCCTTCATGGGCTCCACCACCAGGACCGTCATCTTCTCCGGTGCCGCCTGCTGGCCGTCCAACTCCGCCTCATACTCCCGGTTTGCCTGTTCCGCAAAGGACAGCATTTCGTCCACATGAGATTGATCCGGGTTTTCAATGGCCTTCCGGATTGCCTGGGGGTCTACATCCAGAAATTCCTCATAGCCGGTGGCGTCCTTGAACTTCTCAATCTCCGAAGGCAGATAGTCCTCCTGGGTCTGTCCCAGGGCGGCCAGCTTCTCGTCCAGGGTGGAGATACGCCCAGCCATCAGATTGTCGTAGATTTCTTCCTTCGCCGCGTGTTCCTCCGGGTGCTCGGCGGCATACTGCGGGTCGTGCTGCCGGAAAAACTCATCCATATCGCAGGCAAGGTCCATGGCCCATTCCGAAATTTCTTCTTCGGGGATGTCGTCCTGGAAGGTCATCACCCGGTATTCCTCCGGGATGCTGCCTCGCTCGCCATCGTAATACTCATGAAAGCTGTCCCCGGTGTCCCGCACATAGCCCAGGTCGGTGAACTGGCCGCTTTCCTCCAGGGCGATGTCCCGCCCGTAGGCCTCATAGTCGATGTAGTTGCGCAGATGCTCCGGCACCTGCATGGCGTCCAGTTCCTCGATGTAATACCGTCCCAGATCGTCGTGGTCGTGGATGTCGGGGTAAACATCGTAGCAGTCCAGGTTCTCCGTCAGATTGATGAGCTCCTGGACGCTGCCCGTGTGGTCGCCGATCTCCATAGCCGCCTGGAACCGCTCATATTCATCCTGGCTCATATCGTCCAGTTTGGAGGCCAGGTAGTTCAGCTCGTCCAGGCTGGCGTACTCGCCCAGCAGGTCATAGAGGCCGTCCACATAGCAATCGTAGTCCGTGATGAACCATTCCTCATAGGTCTGCCCGAAGTCGTCCTTCGCACCGATCCCGATGCGCTCAAAGACCTTTTTCAGTTCCTCCGCCGTGGTGGGGAACTTCACCCATTCACCCACAAGGGCGCCCTCGTTGTATTTGCCCAGGTTGGTGATGAACGCGGCAAAGGGATAATCTTTGTCATAGTCATAATGGGGCATAGCGACACCTCCTTATCGCTCCGGCGCAGGCTTTTCCCGATGGGGCTGCGCCTTGCTCTGATTGGCACATTCCTTCCGGCTCTGCTCCAGCCGCTCCTTGATGGAGGGCTTTTTCTCTGTCTGTCTCTCCCTGGGGCGCTCATGTTCCCACTCGTCGCCGGAGAGGGTGAGATACCCTTTACTGGTGAAGCACCCCTGTTCCTCCCGCATGGCATGGTTGCCAAAAGGAACGGGATCAATGGCGTCCAGCAGCTCCGGGGGCAGAAGGACATCCAAATGCTGCGCCAGATAGCGCCAGCCCACATCCTCCACCTTGCTGATGTTGGGTTCCAGAATGAAATACTCGGTGTTGGCGGGAAACTCCCGGAACTGCTCCAGGGTGGTCAGGCGGAAGGGAGACTCCTGGACAGCGGCCAAGAGGTCACAGTCCTCCGGGGAAAGTCCGGCAAGCGCCTGGGCCGCCGCCTCCAGTTCGCTTGCGTCACCGCCTGCGGGGAGCAGCTGCTTCAAATGCTCCATGAAGTTGACCTCGGTTTTACTTTTTGCCATGCACACCATCCTTTCGTTTGGGAAACTCCAGCCTGAAATTGACATACTTGCCGCCGGTATCGTCCAGGATCACCTCGGCGTCATAGGTGGAACCTTTCTTCTCCGACCACATTCTCTTGACGGAGGTACGGCCCTTTTTCAGAAGGTCGGCCGCCATCTTCCGGGTCATTTCCTTGCGGCGGCTGGTCCAGAAACGGTCATTCTTCCACATGACGAACCGACAGGCTCGGTCCGAACAGGCGAAGTTCTTCTTGCCCTCATAGACCGGCTTGCCGCAGCGGGGGCAGAGGCCCACCGTCTCCTTCTCCGGCTGGAACAGCTTTTGCCCATCCTCGGAAATGTGGGAGTATTTCCGCACCAGCTCCGCCGCCATCGCCTCAATCCCGTCCATGAAGTCCTCCGGCGACTCCTGGCCCTTTGCCACCTCGTTCAACCGCTGCTCCCAATCCGCCGTGAGCTTGGAAGAGGTCAGCAGCTCCGGCAGCACCGTGACCAGGTTGACACCCGCCTTTGTGGGGATCAGGTTCTTGCCCTTGCGCTCCACAAAGCCGCCGGACACCAGTTTTTCAATGATGGCCGCCCTGGTCGCCGGGGTGCCCAGACCTCTGCGCTCTACCTCGTCCGGCATATCTTCTTTGCCCGCATTCTCCATGGCCGACAGAAGGGTGTCCTCGGTGTAGGGCTTGGGAGGTGAAGTGAAGTGCTCGGTGACGGAGGCGGAGACCGGCTCAAAGACCTGCCCCTCGGTCAAGGCGGGAAGAACACCCTCGGCATCTTCATCCTCCGGCTTCTCCTTCAGGGAGGAACGGAACACCTCCTGGATAGCCCGCCAGCCCTGGGAAAGCACCTGCTTTCCTTTTGCCGTGAAGGTATGTCCGCCGCAGTCAAAGGTGGCCGTGACCGCCTCATACACGAAAGGCTCCGCCGCCGCACACAGCAGCTTGCAGCAGACCAGCAGAAGAATATTGCGCTCGCCCACAGGCAGCGCAGGCACATCCGCCTTTTCCAGCTCCAGAGTGGGAATCAGGGCGTGGTGGTCGGATACCTCCTTGTTGTTCACCAGCGCCAGAACATCGGGGAAAAACTCCGGGCAGGCGTCGAAGGGCGGCACCCGTGCCGCCAGATGCAGGACCACGGAGGCGATCTCCGCCATGTCGCCCGTCAGATACCGGCTGTCCGTGCGGGGATAGGTCAGCAGCTTCTTTTCATAGAGCGACTGGGCGTAGTCCAGGGTTTGTTTGGCCGTGTAGCCGAATACCCGGTTTGCCTCCCGCTGCAAGGTGGTCAGGTCGTACAGCTTGGACGGCTTCTCCGTCTTTTTCTCCCGCACCAGGGATACACACACGGCTTGCTGCCCGTCACAGGCGTCCCGAATGGCCTGGGCATCCTCCATAGCCGGGATTTTTTCAGAAACCGCCTCGGTTTCCTCCAGCGCCAGCCGCACATGATGGTATTTCTCCTTGCGGAACAGGACGATTTTGCTGTCCCGGTCGGCCAGCATCGCCAGGGTGGGCGTCTGCACCCGCCCCACATTCAAGGTGCGGTGGTAGAGGACAGAGAACAGGCGGCTTGCGTTGATCCCAATAAGCCAGTCCGCCTTTTGGCGGCAAAGCGCCGACTGATACAACGGGTCATAGTCCCCACCGGGGCGCAGGTCGGAAAAGCCCTCCCGGATCGCCGCGTCCTCCATCGAAGAAATCCAGAGGCGGGAGAAAGGCTTGGAACATCCGGCAGCCTCATAGGCCAGCCGGAAAATCAGCTCACCCTCGCGCCCCGCGTCGCAGGCGTTGACCAGTTCTGTCACATTGGGGCGTTCCATCAGGGAATGGAGAGTGTGGAACTGGTCAGCCTTTTCCTCGGACACCACATAGCGGAAGGGGGCGGGCAGGATGGGAAGGTCCTCATACCGCCACTTCTTATAGCGGTCATCGTAGGCGGCTGCGTCTGCCAGCCCCACCAGATGCCCGATGCACCAGGAAATGAGCCAGCCGCCGCCCTCAAAATAGCCATCGGCCCTGGATGTGACACCCAGGGCCGACGCAATGCTCTTTGCTACACTCGGTTTTTCACAGATCACAAGTTTCACCTAATACCACCGTCCATATATTGTGTTGATTTATTCTCGCTTTCGTAGTATAATGCCAGATATAGACTTTGCTTGAAAGAAGGGGCATAATGGGAAAAATTAAAATCACTCGTAAAGTAACTGTTAAACAGCAGGTACGCGTTCAACGCCGTGTGCAAGTTACTCCTCAACCCATAACATATACCCAGCCCGCACCTCAAATCTCCACCGCCCCGGTTCAGAAGGCGTTGAACGACTTGTCTAACGAAGTTAAGAATGCGCAGAGGAAACTTGAATCTTCGTCTCGAAGAAGGACTCTCCCTTCCGGTGTTTATAGCAAGCCTGTTGAGGATGTTTTCTATGCTTTAGACGAGCGCCGGAAACCGGAAAATTTGGAGTCCCAAGCAATGTACGATGTGTTTATCTCACATGCCAGTGAAGATAAGAAGGAATTTGTGGCCCCCCTTGTGGAAAAACTTCAGGATGCCGGAATCACGGTTTGGTATGATGCTTTGGAGTTGCAATGGGGCAAAAGTTTACGAGAGCAAATTGACAATGGGATTAAACGCTCAAAATTTGCTATCCTTGTGTTGTCTAAACACTTTTTTGAGAAGCAATGGCCCAGACGTGAGTTGGATGGCATTTTGGCAAAGGAAACTGTATCCGGTAATGCCCCACTTCCAATCTGGTACAATGTGACTCAAGAAGATGTTTACGAGTTTAGTCCCACACTATCAGGCTTATATGCTATCTCCACTGATAACCACAGCATTGATGATATTTGCAAGGCCCTCCAACTTGTACTCGAGAAAGAAACTGCATAAACATGAGGCCAACATTCTAACTCAATGGAATGTTGGCCTCATGCTTTTTGACTAACCCACTATTTCGTTATCAGTATCCTCGTTTTCGTATTCCTCGTCCTCGAACTCATAATCGTCCGGGTCGGCGCTGACCTTTGCGCCCTGCTTGGGCTTGATGAACTTGATGTAGGCAAAGGCTCCGCCGACGCCCAGAGCCGCCAGCAGCAGGATCAGCACCAGGGCGCCGCTGCTGCCGGACTCCTTCTCCGGCTCCGGTTCAGGCTCCGGCTCCACCTCCGGCGCTTTCCCGGCGCACTCGCTCATATTCGCCGCACAGACCGGACAGGCAGTATTCACCGCACCGGCCTGGCATTTCTCGGTGCAGGTACAAGCAGCAGGCTTTTCCTCCGTCTGTCCATCTTCCATCAACGCCATCAAGTCGGCTTCATCTACCTGGTTCAAGAAGTGAACGGCGGTTTCCTTGTCCTCATTGGCCCGGTCGATCAGGATGTAAAAATAGTTGCCCGCTTTCGTGGTCACAGTGATAAGCTGCTTGTCGTCGTAATAGTCGTCCACCAGCGTGGCGTTGCCCACCGGGGTAAGGGGCTGGCCCTCCGGCTCCATGCCTCCGGTGGCAGGTTCCTCGGTGGGTTCCGGCGTCGTATCGGCGGGCTCCCCGGTGTAGTAGTCACCATCCCCACCGCCCGCAAAGGCGGTGACGGAGAAGGCGGTCATGCACAGTACAACCGCCAGCATCGCCGTAAACAGCCGGATCACTTTTTTATTCTTCATGGTCGCTGTCCTCCATATCCTCGTCGTCGGGGTCCGCCGCTGCCTCCGCCTCCATCATCCCGTCGGGCAGGGTGATAAGACCGCTGGCGTAGGCCTTCAGGAAGGCGGTCAGCTCCTTGTTGTCCATGCGCACCGCCTTGACCATGCGGACGATCTCCAGGTTTTCTTCCTCGGTGAGCTGCGCCTCCAGCTCCCGAAGTCGCTTCTGCTGGGCGGAGATCTTCTCCTTCGTCTTTTCAATGTCTTTGCGAATCTTCTCAACCGTTGCCATGTGTGCAAAACTCCTTTCCAAATCGTTCTCTCCAGGAATAGTTCCGCCCCAGGCCCTTGACCGTTTTCAGGTTTTTCCGGGCGTTGTCCTCCAGCGCCAGGGCGCGGCGGAACAAATCGGGATGCTGCTCCCGCAGGGCGGTGATCTCGTCGGGTTTCATGCTGGGGCAGAAAAAACAGGACGATTTTCCCGGCTGGGGCAGCCCCGCCGCCTCGATTTGCCGGATGCAATCGTCCCGTGTCCATCCCCATTCCATCAGAGGATACCACTTGCTGTATTTTCGGTCGGCCAGGTCGCCCAGCAGCACCTTGTCGCTGCGGTAGCCCTCGCCCGCGTCGTTGCCGATGAACTTGATCACCCGTTTGCCCGCCGCCCACGCCTTTTGACACGGCGGGTAATGGTTGCAGAACTTTTCCTGCGGCCCAATCTTGTGTTTCAGGGAACACCGCTTGAAGCCGTAGGCGATGGATGGTAGGCTGCAACTTTGCAGACATTCATCCTCCAGCGTCAGCCGTTTCCCGTCACGGGTGGTCTTATACACTCTGGTAATCGGCGGCATCCCGTGGTCCTTCAGCCAGGAATCCATCACCTCCAGATAGGCATAGGTGTGGGGATGCTCCGCCCCCGTATCCGCAAAGAGGATCAGGTCCACCGGGATACGGTGCTGGTGCAGCCCGATCAAAAGAGCGGTGCTGTTGGCGCCGCCCCCATAGGAAACCATATTGATGCTTCATCACCTCCATCAGTTGTACGGCGGTCTGCCGTATGCGTAGAAATGGGACTGCCAGTAGCTCGTGTTCAGGTTGGAATACTGGATGGGGTCGCCGCAATGCAGCATCATCCCGTCGCCCACATAGATGCCCACATGGGACACACCGCTGGTATCGTAGGTGCCCACGAAGAACACCAGGTCGCCGGGCTGGGGGTCGGATACCGGGGTGGAAATGTTGTAGAGCCCCTGGGCACCCAGCCGCCCGGTATTGCACAGGCCGCTGTTGGTCAGCACATAGCTGACGAAGCCGCTGCAATCGAAAGAAGTGCTGGGACTGCTGCCGCCCCACACATAGGGATAACCCAGATACTTTTCCGCCTCGGTAATGAGGGTGTTGAACCGCTCGTCCGTCAGGTATTCAGCGGGAATCTCCCAGGCGGTGGGTGGGTTCTCGATGTACTTGTTCACATACCCGGAGGACGGGAACAGGTCGGGACGGTTACCCAGAGTGGACATATAGGTGGCGTACAAGGAAAGCTGTTCCTCGCCCATCATGTAGACCGGCACATGGGAGAGGTCGAAGTTCTCCAGCGTGACGGTGCAGATGGTCCAGGTATAGGGCACCCGAGCCGTATAGGTGTTGCCCTCGTTGTCCGTCCTTGTTTCCGTCCGATAGCGGGTCTCCGTGGTCACGGTTTCGGTGAGGATGTATTGCTTGTCAAAGAGGGTTTGAAGGTCGCCCTGTACCTGGTCAATGGTGAACACCCCTTCATGGAGTGCCGACAGAATGGAGATCAGCACATAGGGGTCATGCTCGATTTCGTCCAGGTCGAAGTGATACTCGTTATAGTCGTGGGTGGCCTCGTAGGTATCCAGGTACTCTCGCAATTCATCCTCTTTGGCGCAGTAGGCTTCTTCCGCCGCCAGCATGTCGGCATCCTCAGACAGATAGGAAGATGCCATGATATTGGACACCCCGCCGCCGAACATGGAGGAACAGGATTGCAGGGAGCCCAGCAGCATCACCAGCAGAAGGCCGATGCCGCCCACGATCAACGCGCCCTTCCAGTGCCGTTTCAGGAAAAGGGCGGTGCGCTTGGACTCCTGGGCGGTTTTCTTGGCCGCCTTTGCCGTGGTCTCCGCTGTTTTTCCAGCCTGGGCGGTCTTGCCCGCCGCCCGGTATGCCGCCGCATATTGCTTTTGCAGCTTCCGTTTCTGCCACAGGCGGGAGATGGGATTGGATGCAAGCTGGGGGTTCTCCGCCACGGCTTTCCGATAGTAGAAATCCGCATTGGCCTTGACCGCCGCCTGTTCCGCTTTTGCTGCGTCCCGCCAGGGTTTCAGTTTGCGTTCCGCCCGCCAGTTCTGGACACGGCGGTTTCCATAGCCCACAGCCTTCTCAAAGCTGCGTTCCCCCAGGTGGCCCGACTGGACGCCGGAATTTTCCTGCTCCACCTCCCGGACCTTGCCGTGGATCGCTGCGCCTGCCTCCTGGATGGGGCGGGACAGCGGATTGGCATGGGGCTTTCCCGGACTCTTATTGGGGATCGCGTCCCTGGCGGCATCCAGCCGCTCCGCCGTCTTGTCCGACTTTTGGATGGCCCCTTGCAGTTCCGGCTTGGCCTGGTCCGCCTCGGAAAACTGCAATCGGGAGGATGGGCGGCTCGCCGCCGCCTCGCCCTCCCGATAGGCCCTGCACTGTTTCCGGCGCTTCTTTTTGGCTGCTGCCTGTTCCCGGTTCAGTTCCACACGGTCCACCGCTTTCCCAGCGGCGCCCACCGCGTCGCCGGATGTGGAATAGTCCTGCTCCGGCATCCGGTCAGAGGGATAGGTCGTCTCGCCCGTGACCAGATTAACGGATACCGCCCCGTCACGGGTCATCTTCTGTGCCTCCTTTTCGGGGGCTTTCCATTCTTTCAAGGTGCGTCACCTCCTGTTCCATAGGGGCAGATGTTGACACACGCCCCGGTTTCGATCATGGCGATGTACTGGAAAATGGGATAGGCCTGGGGCGGGCAGACCGCGTTCCCCAAGGTTTTCAGCCGCAGCGCTCGGTTGTCGGTATCCTCGGTCATGCGGGGGACTCCTTCGGGCTCGGCACGCCATAGGATGCGTCCGTCCATTTCGGGGGGAATCCCATAAGCCATTCCACCCAGTCCGGGTTCAGCGCCGCTTTCTCGGAAAGGGGCTGCTCCTGCCGGATCACCTGAGCCGACAGGTTGGAGGGCGGGGATTTGTCCCGGAAGGCCGCGGGTTTCAGGGTGGTACGGTAGCCCTCCGACGTTGCCGGGGTCAGGTAGAACACCGCCGCCGACAGGCTGAGGCTCCAAATCGACCCGTCCTTGTTCCGCTTGCGGAATATCCCATTGTCCGACAGGAACACATCCAGGTTGGCAGCGTCCCGTCCCGTGGATTTGTCGGAGGCAAGGGGTGTGGGAAACATCAGCCGCGACGATAAAAGTTCGCTGGCGCTCATGCCATGCGCCGACGCCGCAAGCCGGAAATACGAATGGGAGAACAGCGTATCCCGCTTTTGCCAGGTCAAAGATCGTTTTGTCGAGCCCCATATTGATGAAGCCAGCAACATTTTCCCCAAGCACCCAACGGGGCCGCAGTTCGGCAATAGCGCGGCACATTTCCGGCCACAGGTAGCGTTCATCCGAAAAGCCCCGCCGCTTTCCGGCGGTGGAGAAGGGCTGGCACGGGAATCCGCCGGAGAGGATGGTGATGGTTTCAAGTCCTGTTTTCTCAAAAAACGCCTCCTTCGTGAATGTGGTGATGTCCCGGAACTTCGGCACATCCGGCCAATGCTTTTGCAGGATGGAATAGGGATAGTCCGCCCACTCGCATTGACAGACTGTTTCAAAGCCCGCCGCCTCCGCTGCCAAGTCCAGCCCGCCGATACCGGAAAACAGGCTGACATGGGTGAGGCGGTCAGGCATGGGGCTGGTCCTCGTCGTCCTCGCAGTCCACATAGAAGGCGTCCAGTTCGCACAGCTCCAGGGCCTTCAGCCGGGCAAGGTCGGCCTTGTCGCCAAACACCAGGTAGCGGCCGGGGATGCTCCAGCGGTCAAACATCTGGTCTGCGATCTCGCCGTACCGCCGGGCGGTGTCGATCAGGTTCTCCATGTCGCGGCGGTCCTTGATTTTTCCTGCAAGGAAGGCAAGCTGGTGGAGCAGCCCGTAGAGATGCACTTCCTCGTCGATGTGGGCCTCGTAGGTCTTTTCCTCGATTACATACAGCTTTTCCTGTTCCATATCGTACTCCTTTCTGAATTTTGGGCATAAGAAAACCCGCCTCAGTTGAGGCGGGCATTACACCAACATATTTAGTGTTTTACTATAACCACTTTCACATTTCCTGAGTTTTCAATATCGCGTCTAAACTCATCTGCATTTTGAATGACACCCAAATCATATACGACAAACAACTGACGTTCATATTGCTTGGCGTAGGCTGTAATATCTGCGCTTATTTCCTCAATGACTTTTGACTTCCGACCATCTCTCAACAATTTAACCTCAATGCAGAGTTGCAGTTTGGGAATTATAAAGTCTGGAATGTATTCTTTACCTGAAAACTCAAATTTTCCTGTTTCTCTGTCATAATCGGTTCCTTTACTTAGGCCGCGTCCTAACAATAATGCTTCAATTGCGTTTTGAACCTCAACCTCTTTTTGAGGTTTTTGAAATATGACTGTACGCAACCGAGATTGAATGAAGTTTTCGAGATTATCGAATTCATCATCGACAAAATCAAGGCTGCCTTCCAAACTGGAACATAATAGTCTGGCACTTACCCATACTTGTTCGAGAATCTTCTTTTGTATAGGCCACACCGTATCCCCGAAACCTGTCATCTCATCTACATTAAATGTATAAAACATAGATGGTACTCGTAATAAAACTCGTGCCGTTTCAGCCAAATCATTATATGTGTAGGCCATATCTCTAAAGCTGGAGTATCTGCCGATTTCGGCTGCATCCTGATTGTGAAGTATATCCTGAATGCTTTCACAGAATCCCCGCACTTGAGCAAGAAGTACCTTTAATGCTCTTGTTTCATCCAATGTATTTTTGGCCATAACAGCACCTCTTTTCTAATTCAATTTTATCACACTCTTTTCATCAAATAAAGTATAGTAAAGTTTATTTGTTCATCGTTTCGTGTTCCACCTCGCTGGGCTTGGTGGTGAGCAGCTTATAAAGCTCGGTATCCTTGGGAAAGTCATCCGCAAAAGGCAGGATGACATTGTTGAAGAACAGCAGCCCGTGGCCCGGCTCGGAGTTGGTCACATAGGCAAGTTGTTCAGAAGAAATGTTCAGCCGCTCCGCCAGTATCTTCCGGTCGCCCGCAGCCTGGTTGAGCATATAGATGAAATCGCTGTTCTCCAGGATATTTTCGATCTCCGGAGAGGAAAGCAGGTCTTTGGGGTTCTGGGTCGCCCCGGTGGGGATACCGCCCCACTTGCGGAAGCGTTTCCAAATCTCGGCGCTGTATGCCGCAGTCTGTTCTTCCTTCAGCAGAAGGTGGAACTCGTCCACGAAATACCAGGTAGATCGGCCAATGGCACGGTTAATGGTGACGGTGTTCCACACCGCGTCCTGGACAATGAGCATCCCCGGCTTTTTCAGGTTCTTGCCCAGGCCCTTGATGTCAAAGCAGACCAGGCGGTTGGAGATGTCCACGGTGGTGCGGTGATTGAAGAAGTTCAGCGAACCGTTCACATACAGGTCTAACGCCTGGGCCACCCGGTCGGCCTCCGGGATGTGCTGGGACAGCAGGGCGTTCATCAGGTCGCTCAGAATCGGCATATTCTCCGGCCGGGGGTCGGCAAAGTAGGGCTGGTAGATCTTCTGCACCGCCCGGTCAATGACGGTTTTCTCGATGGCCGCCAGCCCCGTCTTGCTGCCCATGATGAGCTCACAGAAGGACAGCACAAAGTCGGATTTCAGCGCCAGCGGGTTTTCTTCCTCGGAGTAGTTGAGGTTGATGTCCAGAGGGTTCACATAGTCGGTGCTGGACGGGGACAGCCGGATCACCTGGCCGCCCAGCCGCTTCACCAGGGGCGAATACTCGTCCTCCGGGTCGCAGATGATGACATTATCCTGGGTCATCAGCATGATAAAGGTGATCTCCCGTTTGCAGCTCATGGATTTGCCGCTGCCGGGCGTGCCGAACACAAGGCCGTTGGGACAGCGGGATTGCTTGCGGTCCAGCAAGATCATGTTGTTGGAAAGGGCGTTGAGGCCGTAGTACATGGCATCGCCGCCCATGAACACCTCCTGGGTGACGAAGGGGACGAACACCGCCAGGGCCGAAGTGGTCAGGCTCCGTTCAATCTTGATGCAGTTGAGGCCCAGGGGCAAAGAGGACATCAGCCCATCCTCCTGCTGAAAGTCCAGCCGGGTCAACAGGCAGTTGTAGGTCTGGGCAACGCTGGCCGCCTGGGATACGGCGATCTCCAGCTTTTGCCGGGTCTCCGCCGTGTGCAGCACCAGAAAGGTCATGTTGAACATTCTCTCGTTGCGGGATTGCAGGTCGGTGAGAAGGTCCTTTGCCGCGCCGCCATAGGTGGAAAGGTCGGAGGGAAGAATATCCATATCGTAGCCGCTGCGCACCGCCCGCTTCTGCTCCTGTATCTTCATGGCGTCCAGGTCGGTGATTTTCCGCTTGACCATTTTGATGGCCTCATTCTGGTTGATCCCCCGGATGTGCATGGTCACCATGATATTCCCGTCCGCCTCCATGAAGTCGGTGAGGATGCGGTCATGCATCTCCGGTGCCAGAATTTGCAGGAAGGACACCGCCCCATACCGCTTTCCGATGCGGAAGGTGCGGGTCTCCCCGAAGTGGAAGGAGGACGGAGAAATGAAGTCCTTCACCGAAAGGCCGCTGGCCGGGAGCCAGTCCCATTCAAAGGCGAACTGGCCGCCCTCCGGGTGGAGGATGTTGTAAAGCAGCTCCAGCCGTTCCTTTCCGTCCAGCACATGAGCCGCCGCCCCCATGACCTTAAAGCGGTTGAGGGTGTCGGTCTCGATGCGAGCAAACCGCGCCCGTGCTGCGGGAAGGTTCTCCGCCTCGATGGTCAGGGTCACATACTTGGTTTTCACATAGCCGTTGTTGCCCCGTTTGTACTGCATCCGCAGGATGTCCACCGCCTCGTCCCGGATGGGGTCCAGGTCGTTGCCCTGCCGGGTAATGCCGAACATTTCATCGGCGGCGCTGCCTCCGCTGCGGCTGTTCAAAGTGACCTGGACGCCAATGGAGGGGTCGTAGCCGTTATAGAAGTCGCAGAGGCTTTCAAAGATGCTCCGCTGATCCTCCGGCCCAGCCAGGCGGTAATTCACATCCTCAAAGGCAATGGTTTTGGAGAAGGTGCCGCCCTCCAGCCTGCACAGGCCGTCCGGGAATATATTCTGAAACGGGATGCTGTCCTGCACCGTATGGTTTTTACCGTCGCCCTTCGTCTGTCGGATCACCGCCTCGATCTGCCTGCGCTCGGCACGGGTGAGCTTACGCTTTGCCGGTTTTTCTGCCTTTTCTCGCAATCCGCTTCACCTCCTGTTCCAGTTGGGATTGCCGCACCAAGGCGGAATAGAGATTGTTGGTCTGGTAGATGCGTACCTTCGGCCGAATGAATTTGTTCTGGATCAGATGGCCCAGGAACACTTCAAGCGGCTGCCCGTTCTTCTCATACATGGCGAACAGGAAAAAGGGCAGCATCACCAGGATCATGCAAAGCGCCGCCGTGGTGGTCCCCAGGCTCGCCTTTGCCAAAAAGAAAAGCGGCACGCCTACCAGCGCCGCCGCTCCGAAACAGATCACTTGTCGTTTGGTCAGCCCGAACAGGACCTTGCTCTGTATCCGGCTCAGGTCCTTCGGAATCGTTACATAAGCGATTTCAAGCACCTCCAAGAACACAATATATTGTATTAAAATATAATCCGAAGTTCTATATATTGACACACCTCCAAAAATGTGCTATTTTATATTAGCATTCGGACATTCCAAGTGCTAATACTTAGGAAAGGAGAACGCTATGGCCAACACCTATAAGCCCGGCGAAAAGGCCGGACGGTCAGGTCAGTATGAGATTGTTGGACCGCGTGGTGGACGCACTGGCATCGAGCGTACCGTTGTGAAAAACGAGCCGTTCCCGCCTACGCTGAAACCCGGTCAGCAGTATCAGATGGTTGACCCGACCAAAAACGGCTCCGGCCGCAAAAAGTAAATAGCTCTAACCGGCTGAGCCACCTGATTTTCAGGTGGCTTTGCCACTTAGTGGGCCCCGAACAGGGATTTTGCCAGGCTGCCGGTCTTGAACAGGGTGTAGCACAGCAGGACCGTATAACCCATGCAACCCCAGATGGCCGCAGATATGTTGTCGCCGGATGTGGAGATGCCCTCCACCAGCACCGCGTAGATGCCCACGCAGATCATAATGAGGAAGGCCTGGAAGCCCAGGGCCAGCAGAGAGCGAAGGTAGTTCTGTCCCGTGGAGCCCCATTCCCGGTTGGCCATTGTGGCAAAGGGAATCGGCCCTATGGAGGTGACCAAATACACCTCGATCATTCTGCCGTAGATCACCAGGAAGATGCAGATGGAAAGTATCTGCGTACACAGCCCCACGAACACGCTCTGGAACCACAGCCCCAGCAGGGCGCCCACGCTCCAGTCGGCAAGCTGGGTCTCCAGATCGCCCACCACGCCGGAAATGTCGATGCCCGCATCCGAGATGATGACCCCCGCCGACTGGCTGACCACATTCTGCGCCACATCGAACACCGCCATGACGATGTTCCAGGTGTTCGTGACGATCAACACCGCGCAGAAGGTCTTGAAAATCCACTTGAAGAAAATCCAGGTGTCGAAGTCGTGGAGGTTGTTCTTCTCGATGATGAGCTGGATTAGCTCGTAGCACATGACGAAGGTGAGGATGATGCCCGCGATGGGGACGATCACCGTCTCCGAGAGGTTGCGGATCATGTTGAAGATGCCGCTGTTCCAGGCGGCGGGCGTCATACCGACCTCCCCGGCGATCTCGCCCACCTTTGTGTTCAGGGTATCAAACATCCCGCTCAGGTTTGAAATGATACCGTCGATGAGCAGTTCCTTGAACCACTCCTGGATCATATCCAATATCAAGGGAGATCACCTCCTTTGCGGGGGCTCCCGCTGTGAAGCGAAAGCCCCCGCCGGGTTTGGAGCAACATCAGGTGGTGGACAGCAGACCGGACAGCAGGGGGATCAGGGTGATGCCGATGAGGGCAACACCGCCGCCCGCCATAAGCTGTTTTATCCCCAATTAGGTGTAAAACTCTGCTCGATGGCGGGCGGCGGCGT
>ERZ773229.646-NODE-646-length-28861-cov-10.067382_pt1 | contig 28861 bp, 25 predicted proteins | sample MGYA00580992_ERZ773229 | MGnify/ENA primary metagenome ERZ773229 (study PRJEB29015, sample SAMEA2737795) | human gut metagenome | biome: human gut; feature: human-associated habitat; material: faeces | place: China | collected 2012 ... | reverse complement strand
GTAGAGCAGAGGACTGAAAATCCTCGTGTCACTGGTTCGATTCCGGTTCTAGGCACTTATTTATACCATAGGTATTACGTTATGTAGTATCTATGGTTTTTTTGTATCCCAATAATAAATAACAGTAAATAAAAGATGAGAGTGTAACAATGAATTGGAATGAAGATAAGAGTATAAAGATGAATTTAGATAAAACAGGAAAATCGGATAAAACAGGAACTACAAATAAGGATATTAAATATGATGATATATTATTGAATGGCAATGCAGGAACTACAAATAAAAATTCAGGCATTAAACCGAATGTTAAATATAATGATATATTGTCTAAGTTAGATAAATATAAAGATGAAAATATAGTACCTATGCATATGCCGGGGGCTAAGAGAAATAAAGAATTAATTGAGTTATATATGGGTGATATGGGAAATCCATATGAGAAAGATATAACGGAGATTAATGGTTTTGATAATATGCACAATGCCGAAACTATTATTAAAGATGCGTTTGATGAGGCGGCGGAGCTTTATGGAGCTGATGAGAGCTGGTATCTGGTAAATGGAAGCACTGCAGGTAATATGTCGGCAATATGCGGAGTTACCCATAAAAATGATGTTGTTATAATGGCAAGAAACTGTCATATATCAGTTTATAATGCAGTTATCCTCAATGAACTGAATCCTGTGTATATTTATCCAGAATATGATGAGAAATATGGGTATTATAAGGGGATAACATTAAAAGAAATTAAGGACATTGTGGATAAATACAGCTCAGACCATGACAGAAATGATATTAAAGCCGTGATACTTACATCACCAACTTATGAGGGAAATGTATCTGATATTAAATCAATAGCAGAGTATCTTCATCAATATAATATTCCATTGATTGTTGATGAGGCTCATGGTGCACATTTTAATTTCTCGGAAAGCTTTCCACAGTCAGCAGTTAAGTGTGGAGCTGATATAGTAATTAACAGTGTGCATAAGACACTTCCATCGCTTACACAGACTGCACTTATTCATATTAATTATGGAATAGTTGATGTAGAACGTATAAGAAGGTATTGGAACATATACCAGTCGACAAGTCCATCGTATATATTAATGTCTTCCATAGCAAGAAGCTTAAGCATTGTTAAGAATGACGGTGATAAATTATTTGCTGAATATGTTGATAAGCTCACTATTTTAAGAAATGGATTGTCAGAATTAAAGCATATCAGGTTAATAAAGACGGATGACATATCAAAGCTTGTATTAGGATATAAAGATGCAAAATGGTTATATGACACTCTATTTTATAAATATAAAATCCAGCTTGAAATGTCATCTATAAAGTATGTGATAGCGATGACATCAATATTTGACTCGCAGGAGTATTATGATAGATTTCTTGCGGCATTAAAAGAGATAGACGAAGAATTAGATAATAGAGTTCTTGCGGCATTAAAGGAGATAGATGAGAGTAGGAGTAAATATAATAATAGAAGTAAAGATAAGATTTTAATTAATGATGAGGATAATGGTAATAAGGTAAATATTGCCGATTTCAGGGATGAGCAGACTTTAACAATTGCACAAGCATTTAACAGGCGGGATTTATCAGGTTGTGATGAAATTCAGATGAATAATGAGAAGATATATGGTAAGATAAGTGGAGAGTCAGTGTATGTATATCCACCGGGAATACCGATATTATGTCCGGGAGAGGTTATTACACGAAAGATTATTGCAATACTTCAGGCGGCTGGTGAGGCAGGTCTGGAGGTTGTAGGTGTAAAAGAAGGAGCTTTGTTATGCCTGAGATAGCATTTTTAATGGGAAAAAGTTCAAGTGGTAAAGATAATATATTTAAGGCTTTAGTTGGTGATAAGGAGCTAAATCTTAAGACTGTTATTATGTATACAACAAGACCTATGAGAGCTGGAGAAAAAGAAGGTGTAGAGTATTATTATGTAGATAATGAGAAGGCATTGGAGCTTGAAGCGGCGGATAAAGTAATAGAAATGAGGACATATAACACGGTATATGGTGAATGGAAATATTTTACAGTTGATGATGGGCAGATCAGGCTTGGAAGCGGTGACAAGTACATTGTTATAGGTACTATTGAGGCTTACAATAAATTTTGTGCATACTTTGGAAAAGATGCAATATTACCGATATATATAGAAGTCGATGATGGAATAAGGCTTATGAGAGCTATCAACAGGGAACAGAAGCAGGAAGTACCACAGTATGAGGAAATGTGCAGGCGTTTTCTTGCAGACAGTAAAGATTTTTCGGAGGAAAAGATTAAGGAAGCCGGAATTAATCAGAGATTTAGCAACGATGGAACAATAGAGGATTGTATCAGGGACATCAAAGAGGCAATTAAACAGCAGCTTTTATAAAAGTGATAAATTTAACTGTGAATAAATTGAAGATTTAAAAGTATAACATAGTTTATTAAAAGAAGCTGGAAATTTATAAATGCAGGATAATTAATTAAATAAGATTAATATCTATAAATAGAATAAGAGTGAGTTGGCTTGAATTGTCTTAATGATATTTATATGATACAATTATATGATGGTGGACACGAAAGAGAGTAAAGTTATGGATATAAAGATTAATGATATACAGACATCATCTTCAGTTCAGCAGGTGAAGAATACAGAGAGTACGGACAGTAGTTTTAAGTTTACTCTTATTAGTAATATAGAAGAAAAGGATCTTCAGGAAAAGCTTGGCAGTATGATGGAACAGATTACTGAGCAGGGTGAGAAGATTGCAAAGCATATGGATATTAAGGATATGCGAAAGTACAGGGAGCTTGTTAAGGGATTTCTTAACGAGGTTGTTAACCGTTCCCATAAGTTCTCAAGAGAGAACTTTCTTGATAGACGAGGCAGACACAGAGTATATGGTATTGTTAAACTTGTGGATAAGAATCTTGATGAGCTGGCAGGAGAACTTGTTAAAGAAGAGAAAAATCATCTTGAGATTGTAGGAAGAATTGATGATATCAGGGGTTTATTGCTTGATATATCAGCATAAGATTGGAGTATATAATGAGCACATTTTCAGATATTTATGGATACGATACAATTAAAGAGCATTTACAGAACGCAATTAAATTAGATAAGGTATCACACGCTTACATTATCAATGGAGGGCTTGGTGCTGGAAAGAAGATGATTGCCAAGATATTTGCAAAAGCATTACAGTGTGAGGCAGAAGGCGATAATAAGCCTTGTAATAAATGTCATTCCTGTATACAGACAGAGTCAGGCAATCAGCCTGATATAATATGGGTACGACACGAGAAGCCTGCAAGTATAGGTGTAGATGATGTAAGAGATCAGATAATATCAGATATGCTTATTAAACCATACTCAAGCCGTTATAAGATATACATTATAGATGAGGCTGAGAAGCTTACAGTGCAGGCACAGAATGCACTTCTTAAGACTATAGAAGAGCCACCAGCGTATGGTATTGTTATATTTCTTACGACTAACGCAGACATTTTCTTACAGACTATTATATCAAGATGTGTGCTTCTTGATTTAAAGCCATTAAAGGAAAGCGTAGTTATGGATTATCTTAAGGATAACTATGACGTGTCAGAATATGAACGTAAGTTTGCGGCTGATTTTGCACAGGGTAAGATTGGACGTGCTAAGACTATTATAGAAGGTACGGAATTCGCACATTTAAAGAATAATGTTATGCACGTTATCAAGAATGTGAAGGATATGACGGCGGCAGACATAATGGCAGTTGTTAAAGATGTGACTAATTACAAGCTTACAATAGACGATTATCTTGATCTTATGGCTATGTGGTTCAGGGACGTGCTTATGTTTAAGAGTACCAATGATACGAATTATCTAATATTTAGTGATGAGATTTCGCTTATCAAATCGCAGGCTGAGGTTATGTCATACGAAGGAATTCAGGATATACTTAATTCTATAGATAAAGTAAAGGTAAGACTTAAGGCCAATGTTAATTTTGACTTATGCATAGAACTTCTTATTATGGCTATGAAAGAGGATATGTAGGCAGTTAGTGAATAATTGGCTGATGTTAGGAATTAATATTTGGCAGGATTGGAGATTAAAAATAGATGACTAAAGTTGTTGGTGTTAGATTCAGGCAGGTGGGCAAAATATATTTCTTTGCACCGGGACAGTATAATGTTGAGGTTGGTCAGCACGTTATTGTTGAAACAGCAAGAGGAATTGAGTATGGCCACGTTGTTCTTGGTGAAAGAGAGGTTGAGGATTCAGCAGTTGTACAGCCGCTTAAGGCTATTATCAGAATATCGACACCTGATGATGATGAAAGGGAAGCTAAGAACAGGGAAAAGGAAAAAGAAGCGTATAAGATATGTCTTGAGAAGATTAAGAAGCATAATCTTGAAATGAAGCTTATAAAGGTTGAGTATACATTTGACAATAATAAAGTATTGTTCTACTTTACAGCGGATGGAAGAATTGATTTCAGAGAGCTTGTAAAGGATCTGGCAGCAGTATTTAAGACAAGAATTGAACTTCGTCAGATTGGTGTAAGAGATGAAACTAAGATATTAGGCGGAATTGGTTCTTGTGGAAGACCATTGTGCTGTGCAACATATATGCCAGAGTTCATACCAGTGTCAATTAAGATGGCAAAGGAACAGAATTTATCGCTTAATCCATCAAAGATATCGGGTGTGTGTGGAAGACTTATGTGCTGTCTTAAGAATGAGCAGGAAACTTACGAGGAGCTTAACAGCAACCTTCCTAATGTGGGAGATTATGTTACTACACCTGAGAAGTTAAAGGGTGAGGTATCAAGCGTTAATGTGTTAAGACAGCTTGTTAAGGTAATTGTCACACTTGATGGAGATGAGAAAGAGATAAGAGAGTATCCTGTTGCTGAGCTTAGATTTAAGCCTAAGAGAAGAAACGACAGAATGAATATAGATGATAAAGAGTTAAAAGAACTCGAAGAGCTTGAGAAAAAGGAAGGAAAAGCCCATATTAATGATGACTGATGCTAAGATTAATGCAGGTATTAATGCCAATGAGAGAATTGATGACTTATGCAGGGATAATCTCAGACTAATCCAGAATACAGATGTGTTCTGTTTTGGAATGGATGCTGTGTTGTTGTCTACATTTGCGAAGGCCGGAAAGAACCAGAAGGTGCTTGATATGGGTACTGGAAATGGTGTAATACCAATTCTTATGCAGGCGAAAAATCCAGGCAGTATGTATACAGGCTTGGAAATTCAGGATATCAGTTATGACCTTGCTGTCAGAAATGTTGAACTTAATAGTCTGTCAGACAAGGTTAATATTGTAAAAGGTGATATTAAAGAAGCTTCACATATTTTAGGTGGGGCTTCTTTTAATGTGGTTACAAGCAATCCACCATATATGAATGAAAATCACGGAATTGTTAATCCTGAGAGTGCCAAGGCAATCGCAAGACACGAGCTTCTATGCAGTCTTGAGGACGTTGTAAGGGAAGCTTCAAAGTGCCTTAAGGTTAAGGGACATATGTATATGGTTCACAGACCATCAAGACTTGTAGATATATTTACTTCTATGAAGAATAACCACCTTGAGCCAAAGCGTATAAGGCTTGTGTATCCGCATATAGATAAGCCAGCTAATATGGTGCTTATAGAGGCGGTAAAGGGCGGACGTTCACAGCTTATAGTGGAAGAACCACTTATTGTATACAATAGCGATGGAAGTTACACGGAAGAACTTTTAAAAATGTACAATTAGTATGAATTTAAGAGAGGAGCAGTATGGAAGATAATATTACAGATATTGATTATGATAGTGTGCAGGCACTTGAAGAATTTAATGGCTCTCATAATAATAGCGGAGTTGGGCAGTTATATTTGTGTGCAACTCCGATTGGTAATCTTGAGGATATTACGTTCAGGGTGTTAAGGATATTAAAGGAAGTTGATATTATTGCGGCGGAGGATACGAGAAACAGCATAAAGCTGCTTAATCATTTTGAGATTAATACGCCGATGACAAGCTATCATGAATATAACAAGTATGATAAGGCAAAGGTGCTTGTTGAGAAGATGCTTAAAGGAATGTCAGTCGCTGTAATAACTGATGCTGGAACACCTGGAATATCTGACCCGGGAGAGGAGCTTGTAAGGCAGGCACTTGCATCAGGAATTAAGGTATCATCAGTTCCTGGTGCGGCAGCGTGTATAACGGCACTTACAATGTCGGGACAGGCAACAAGACGTTTTGCATTTGAAGCATTTCTTCCGGCGGACAAGAATGAGCGTAAAGACATATTAAAAGAGCTTGAAGATGAAACAAGAACAATGATTATATACGAAGCTCCACACAGGCTTTTAAAGACACTTAAAGAGCTTTCTGAGGTGTTAGGAGGAAGCAGGGCAGTTACTATATGCAAGGAACTTACCAAACGCTATGAGAATAGTATGGTTACAACGCTTGCAGAGGCGTGCAGTTATTATGAGAATAACCAGCCAAGGGGCGAGTATGTTCTTGTAATTGCTGGAAAAGACAGAAATGAGCTTAAAGAGGAAGCACAGGCACAGTGGCTTACTATGTCTGAGCAGGAACACGTTGATATGTATATAGCACAGGGACTTGATAAAAAAGAGGCTATGAAGGCAGCAGCCAGGGACAGGGGCGTATCTAAGAGGGATATATATAATAAGCTTCTGGGAAATTAGTTCTTAAAAGAAAAAATGTTACACAAATGTTAAAAACTTATATAAAAGAGTGATTAAAAGAGAGTCTTAGCTAAAATAAATTTAAGAGTAAATTTTAAAATTATAGGTGGAGTGGTACAAATCCCCTTCTTTGTCAGATAATATTTCTGGTAAGGAAGGGGATTTCTTATCTTCTAATCTTCTATTGTATGTTCATTGATAATTGCCTTAATGGCCTTATAAAGGTAAGGCTTGAGCCTGTCAATATCAGCTGGTTCTTTGTAAAGGATTGAGCTGTAGCATGTTGAGCTTATAAGCTCGACAATCATAAACAGCATAATCTCGGGCTCGTTGAGGTTAAGACCAGAGTCTTCAAGCATTTCATAGTAGATATCTTTAAAATTAATGTCGTCATCAGCGACATTGGTTGTAAGAGCCTCTTTAAATATTCCCCACGACAGGTTCTTTGATATAAATGTAAGAAGTGTCTGGTTGGTGTTAAGCACATTAATTATGTGGTCAGCAATAAATATAATCTCCTCAGTAAATGTAATTGTAAACGAATGGTCATTAATCTGCTGTTCTTTTATATGAAGCTCTAATGCACTCACTGCATTTTTAAAGAGCTTGCTTGCCTCGTGAGAAACGAGCTTATTTCTTATATCATATTTATCTTTGAAATACAGATAAAAAGTTCCCTTGGCAATTCCAGCTTTCTGTGAAATCTCGGCAATTGATGTCTTGGAAACACCCTGCGTTGTAAAGAGCTTAAAAGCTGTATCTAAGAGGGAAGTCCTTTTCTGTTGTTTGTTGTTCTCAAGTTTTCCCATAAAATCTCCAATCTAATGCAGGCATAATATTAGTTGTTCTGTCAATTAATATTCTACCATGTTGAAAATAAAAAATCTATAAAAAAATGACTTTTAGTCATTTTGAGTATTGACTATCGGTCATTTTGTGCTAGAATAACACTTGCAAAGAAAATGACCAAAAGTCATATTTGAGAGATCACGGTCATATGTATTGAATTGATAATAAATGTAATTAATTAAGAGAGTTATTAATTATTGAGAGGTTATCAGTCCAATCAAAGTAAAATTACGTCGCAGACGTAGAAATGAGGCGAGTTATGGAAAAGTTTGGAAAAGTAATTGTTAAACTCAGAATTCCAATTCTTATTCTGAGTTTCCTGCTTCTTATTCCATCTGCAATCGGATACTTTAATACAAGAGTTAATTACGATATTCTGTATTATCTTCCGAATGAGATAGAGACTATGCAGGGTCAGGACATTCTTATGGATGACTTCAATAAGGGTGCATACGCGATGGTCGTTGTCCAGAATATGGATACGAAGTCTACTGACAGACTTATTAAGAAGGTAGAGAATGTAGACCACGTTGCACAGGTTATTTCTTACACAGGAATAGTTGGTGAAGATGTTCCATCTGAGATTGTTCCATCAAAATTCAGAAAGTATTTCGAGAATGACAGCACAGATACAACTTTATTTGCAATATTCTTCGATAATACAACTTCAAGTGATGATACTATGAATGCTATCATACAGATAAGAGAGCAGACAGAGGGTCAGGCCTTTATAAGTGGTATGTCAGCAGTAGTTACGGATACTAAGAATCTTTCGGAGAAAGAGACACCACTTTATGTACTTATAGCAGTAGTTCTTGTATGTATCGTGCTTGCTATATTTATGGATTCATTTCTTGTACCAGTATTCTTTATGATAAGTATAGGAATGGCAATTGTATACAACCTGGGTTCTAACATTTTATTAGGTGAGGTTTCATATATAACTAAAGCTCTTGCGGCTGTACTTCAGTTAGGTGTTACACTGGATTATTCAATCTTCTTATGGCACAGCTACAAGGAAATGAAGGAAATATATCCGGATGACCACAAGGAAGCGATGGCAGTTGCCATTAGTAATACACTTACATCCGTAGTTGGTTCTTCTATAACAACAGTTGCAGGTTTCATTGCACTTTGCTTTATGAGCTTCACACTTGGTCTTGACCTTGGTATCGTTATGGCAAAGGGTGTTGTATTCGGTGTTATCGGTTGTGTAACAATCCTTCCATCATTGATACTTACATTTGACAGGGCATTAGAGAAGACAATGCATCGTGAGATTATGCCAAACTTCGATAAGCTTGCTACATTTATAGTAAACCACTCATGGATATTTGTAATTGTCTTTGTTGTATTATTAGGACCTGCTATATATGGACAGAATCATACATCAGTATATTATGATTTGTCTGATACACTTCCAGATGACCTTGCCTGCTCACAGGCTAATAAGAAGCTGGAAGAAAACTTTGATATGAATTCAATCTATATGATACTTGCTGACTCTAGTATGTCTACAGATACAGCTAACGAAATGCTTGATAAGTTAGGTGATGTAGACGGTGTACAGTTCGCACTCGGACTTGACACAGCACTTAAGTCTGGTATTCCACAGGAATTCTTACCGGCTAAGACAGTATCAGAGCTTAAGGGTGAAGATTATCAGATAATGATGATTGCTACAGATTACAAAATAGCATCAGATGAAATTAACAATCAGATTAGTAAGGTGAATGATATTGTAAAGTCTTACGATTCTAAGGCAATGGTAGTTGGTGAAGCTCCTTGTACCAAGGATCTTATCACTATAACAGATAAGGACTTTAAGACAGTCAGTGCGGTATCAATAGTAGCTATATTTGTTATTATCCTGTTCGTACTTAAATCAATATCGCTTCCAATTATACTTGTTTCAGCAATCGAATTTGCTATATTTGTTAATATGGGTATTCCATATTTTACGCATACACAGATACCATTTATTGCATCAGTAGTTATCGGTACTATCCAGCTTGGTGCAACAGTCGATTATGCTATTCTTATGACAACAAGATATAAGAAGGAAAGAAGCCAGGGATACGCTAAGAAGGAAGCAATCCAGATAGCTCTTTCAACATCAATACCATCAATTATTGTTAGTGCGCTTGGTTTCTTTGCCGCAACATTTGGTGTTGGATGTATAGCTTCAGTTGATATGATTGGTTCGCTTTGTACACTTATGGCGCGTGGTGCAATTATAAGTATGTTCGTAGTTATCTTCATACTTCCATCATTGTTTGTATTATGTGATAAGCTCATTATCAATACAAGTATAGGATTTAAGCCTAAGAAGAATCAGGATATGTAATCAGAAAGATGTATGAACGGTCCCCAAATGTATATGTCGTAACAGATATAAGAATATATCAGGAAGTAAGAAAATGGAGGAATAGTTATGGTTAAGAAGACTTTATTTAAATATAGTTCAGTATTATTAAGTGTTGTTCTTATTGCTTCAACACTTACAGGCTGTGGCACTAGCACAGCATATAATCAGACAGGCAGTGAGGTTGCAATAAGCAGTGAGGCTGCTTCTAATACAGAGAATATTATAACAAATGCTATTAAGAACGAGCTTTCAATATCAAATACAAGTACATTAAAGACAAATACAAGAGACGAGATGGTATATGTATTTGATAAGGCAGACGGAACTCAGGATCACGTTCTTGTAACAGAAAAGGTTACTGATTCTAAGGGCGAAACAACAACTAACCAGAGCACATCTGATAAGACTGCTCCTGTTTCAATAAAGGTTACTTACAAGTTAAATGGTGTTGAAACTAAGCCAGAAGATATGATTGGCAAGAGTGGTAAGGTTACTATCAGATATGACTATACTAACAATGAGAAGAAGAATATAACAGTTAATGGAAAGTCACAGATAGCTTATGTTCCATTTACTATGATTACAGGAACACTTCTTCCAACAGATAAGTTCAGTAATGTAGAAGTTACTAACGGCAAGGTAAGCAAGGTTGGCGATAATATCATTGCACTTGGTATGGCTATGCCAGGCTTAAAGGATACTTTAAACCTTAAGTTTGATGGTGAAAGCCTTGATATGGATATTCCAGAATACTTTGAAATATCAGCAGATGTAGAGGATTTCGAGCTTGATATGTCTATGTCAGTTGCTACAACAAGCACACTTAATGATATAGATACAGATGATTTCTCACTTGCTAAGCTTGAAGATAAGATGAATGAGCTTCAGTCAGCAGCTGACCAGCTTACAGATGGAACAGTTACTCTCCAGAATGGTACACAGACACTTTCTGACAGTATTCCAGCACTTACAGATGGCGTGAACCAGTTAAATGATGGTGCAAGCCAGCTTAAAGATGGTATCTATGCTTATACAGATGGTGCTACAGCTCTGGCAGCAGGTGCAGGACAGCTTAAGGATGGTATCAGTGCATACACAGCAGGAGCTAACCAGCTTGGTGCAGGTGCAGGACAGTTACAGTCAGGTTTAAAGACTTATACTGATGGTGTAGGAGCACTTAATGCAGGTTCAGGCACATTACAGAGTGGTCTTTCAACATATACAGGCGGTGTTGCCAGTGCGGCAGCAGGTGCAGTTTCATTACAGACAGGTTTAAAGGCTTATACAGATGGTGTTGCTAGTGCAGAGGCAGGAGCTTCACAATTAAATGAAGGAATAAAGAGCATTAAGACAGCACTTATTGGAAATGTTGTTAAGGAACTTGCAGCTAATTCAACAGCTTATAAGATGAATTCTGTAGCAGACTCAACAGGAAAGACTGTTATGGAGCAGGCAGCTGATTTACAGAAATTAGGAACAGCATTAGGCCTTAGTGATGTAACTATAGCAACAGACCTTAGTGATCTGGGCAAGAAGAGCAGTAGTGAGGCAGCAACAGATATATCGACTTATTTTGTAAAGTATCTTACAGCTTATACAACTAATATAATAACAGAGACATATACAGAAGCTGTGACAAGCGGTAAGCCATATACTCCACAGGTATCACAGGCTGGTTCAAAGGATTATGTATATGCTAACCAGTTAGGACTTCTTATTAAAGCCGCTGGCAATATAGGTGCTTCAAGTGCATTAGATGCAGTTGTCAGCAATCTTAGCAATAATGAAACAATTAATGCAGCATTAAAGCAGCTTACAGATGGAAGCCAGTCATTAACAGACGGACTTGGTGAACTCGTTCAGAATAACGATACACTTAACGCAGGTGCATCACAGCTTAATGCAGGACTTGCACAGCTTAGTGGTAACAATGATACACTTAATGGTGGTATAGCACAGATAAGCGCAGGACTTGCACAGCTTAGCGATAACAATGATACACTTAATGGTGGTATAGCACAGATAAGCGCAGGACTTGCACAGCTTAATGGTAACAATGATACACTTAACGGTGGTATTGAACAGATTGCAGGCGGTTTCAGCACACTTAATTCTAACAATGAAGCTTTAAGAAGTGGTTCTACACAGCTCGCTGATGGAACATCAACACTTAAGTCATCTTCTGTAACTTTAGCAGATGGCGTAACACAGCTTAATGATGGTGCTATAACACTTAAAGATGGTATGGCAGAATTCAATGAGACAGGTATTAAAGCTATTACAAGTCTTGTTGGTGATGATGCTGATACAGCAGTAGATACAATCAAGGAAGTAATCAGGCTTGGTCAGAATTACAATACATTCCTTGGTAAATCAGATGGTAAGGACAATTCAGTAACATTTATATATAAGACAGCTGAATTAACTAAATAAGCTTACTTTTCCAAAACTCTCATATATAAATTATGCCGGCCCGGTCGGCGGAAAGATTAATAATCTTTCAAAAAACCCCACAGAAATTCATATCTGTGGGGTTTTTGCTATGCAGACAGTGCGTTAAAGGTTACGCAGCTGCGACAGTATAGTTATATGTTAATATAATTCCATAATTATTTTGAATGTTATGATATGCTTTTAAAATAATCTTCAAGCCTTGTAAATGTCTTAATAAGTACAGCGGCTTCATCTTCGCTTAAATTGTCAGTTATATGTTTAATCATATCCTGATGAAATCTCATATGGTGAGTGTATGCCGCATTACCCTTTGGTGTGAGGGAAGCATATACGACACGGCGGTCTTCTTCACTTCTTGTCCTTATTACATATCCCTTTTTAACAAGTCCGTTAATGCCGACTGTAAGAGTTCCCATAGTCACGCCTAAGGCCTTTGATATTGTTCCCATAGTGCGTGGCTCTTTAATTCCGATAGCTTCAATTATGTGCATATCAGTAACTGTGATGTCAGAAAATTCATCTGTAATTAAAGCCTTTTCTTCAATGTTCATTATATCATTGAATAAAGTTACTAAAATAGAGTTCAATGATTCGTAAATGTCCATAGGTATTACTTTCCTCGCTTCAAAATATTTTTAATTATACAATGAAATGATGTGTTAATGCAACAAAATACTGCGGTATTTGTGAGTTAATGCGTTAAATACAATTTGCAATTTTATAGGATAAGTAGTATCATTAAATGGAGTATTATTTTGACAATATAGAGCAATAAAAGTACAGATTATTGCTATAAAATATTACTTAATATCAGGTTTAAAGTTTAATGATAGATGGAGGCACATATGAAGTTCATAGCAATTGGCGAATTGATGTTAAGATTATCACCACCTAACTATGAGAAGATAGTTACAACCCACAATTTCATAGTTAACTATGGTGGAGCAGAAGCCAACGTAGCAGTTTCTTTAGCTAACCTTGGTGTTGACTCAACATTTTTTACAGTATTACCTAACACAGACCTGGGTAAGTCTTGTATTAACTACCTTAAGGCTAATGATGTACACACTAAGCACATTATCAAGTCTGACGGGCGAATGGGACTTTATTACCTTGAAGAAGGTGTTTCAGTAAGACCTTCACAGGTAATATATGATAGAGGAAGTTCAGCATTTGCTGAATATGATTATAAGGATGTAGATTTTGAGAACATCTTAAAGGATTATGACTGGTTACATTTAAGCGGCATCACACCAGCTCTTTCATATAACTGCCGTCGTCTTATAGATAAGGCTATCAAGGCAGCTAAGAAGCTTGGACTTACAGTAAGCTTTGATCCTAATTTCAGAAGTACATTATGGTCTTTTGAAACTGCAAGGGATGTACTCAGCAGATATCTTCCATATGTAGATGTACTTATAGGTATTGAGCCTATCCATGTATACAATGCAGATGGTACAGATGTTAAGGATGGTCTTACTATGGATCCATCATTTGAGGATATGGACAGAGTGTTTAAGGCTATTGATGAGCAGTACCATATGAAGGCAATTGCAAGAACAGTACGTTATGTTCATTCAGGAAGTAATAACTCTCTTAAGGCTTTCTACTATGCTGACGGAAAGACTTACGAAAGCAAGACACTCAATTTTGAGATTGTTGACCGTGTTGGTGGTGGAGATGCATTCTCTTCTGGTCTTATCTATGCTCTTATGCAGAATGACTGGAAGCACGAAGATATCGTCAATTTCGCAGTAGCTTCTTCAGTAATGAAGCACGCTATCCGCGGCGATACTAACATCACAAGCGTTGACCAGATTAAGCGACTTATGAATAATGCTTCATTTGATGTGCAGAGATAATAAGCGTAGGTCATACAGAAGGAAGGTCTAAGGAAAATCAGTACTTGAATAATGATTTTCCCTAGACCTTCTTCATATGAGATTAATAACAGATAGATTATGGTTAATATACCGGAGGATATATGAAAAAAATAAAAGAACTTATGCCGGAGGCATATGATTTTAATGGAAAGCTTTCATTAAAACAGGCGATACCACTTGGACTTCAGCACGTTATGGCGATGTTTGTAGGAAATCTTACACCGTTGCTTATTATTACAGGAGCCTGTGGTATTGGAGCAGGAAGTGAGTATGCATCTATTCAGGTTGCACTTTTACAGAATGCTATGATTATAGCAGGTATTGTAACGCTTATACAGTTATTTTCAGTAGGACCTGTTGGAGGAAAGGTGCCTATTATTATGGGTACGAGCTCAGGATTTATCGGAGTGTTCAGCAGTATAACAAAGGTTATGGGTGGCGGAATATTAGCCTATGGTGCTATTATGGGTGCTTCCATTATGGGTGGTCTTTTTGAAACTGTGCTTGGTGCATTTATTAAGCCGTTAAGAAGATTTTTCCCATCAGTTGTAACAGGAACGGTTGTGCTTTCTATTGGATTGTCACTTATTTCAGTTGGTATCAATTCATTCGGTGGTGGAAATGGAGCTAAGGACTTTGGCTCACTAGAGAATCTGTTTCTGGCGTTTGTTGTGCTTGTTGTTATATTATTCGTTAAGCACTGGACAAAGGGATATCTTAGTTCATCATCTATACTCATTGGAATTATAGTTGGTTATATTGTAGCAGCTATTATGGGCTGTGTGCTTCCACATACAGCGGTTACTGCTGATGGAGTTGAATATACTAAGTCATGGGTACTTAACTGGAATAAGGTTGCAGAAGCTAAGTGGATTGCGATTCCTAAGTTTATGCCAGTTAAGCCTGTGTTTGATTTAAGAGCAATACTTCCTGTGCTTGTTATGTTTGTGGTAACAGCAGTAGAAACTGTTGGAGATATATCTGGTGTTATGGTCGGTGGAGTAGGAAGAGAAGCGACAGATAAAGAGCTTTCAGGCGGAGTTATGTGTGATGGTTTAGGTTCATCGCTTGCAGCGCTTTTCGGTGTGCTTCCTAATACATCATTCAGCCAGAATGTTGGTCTTGTTGCAATGACTAAGGTTGTTAACAGAATTGCACTTGCATCTGGTGCGGTATTCCTTATATTATGTGGTCTTATTCCTAAGCTTGGAGCCTTAATATCAATCATGCCACAGTCAGTACTTGGTGGTGCGGCAGTTATGATGTTCTCATCAATTATTGTTAGTGGAATCCAGCTTATCACTAAGGAGCCGCTTGATGCAAGAAGACTTTCTATTGTATCAGTTGCACTTGGTGTAGGCTATGGTATGGGTGTAAGCCCTGCAATCCTTGCACATACACCACAGGCAGTACAGCTTATGTTTGGTGAGTCTGGTATTGTTCCAGCAGCATTTGTAGCAATATTACTTAACATAATTCTTCCTAAGGATAAAGCTGAGGAAACGGTTAAAGAAGTTGTTTCAGAAGAAGCAGCAACAATAAAGGAAAAGGCTGTAACTAAATAAGGTACAGCAATTAGCGAAGATACCGGGAAAGACGAATAAGGTCATCAGGAGTATCAATATCATATAATTCATATTCATCCTGTGCAGGAACTAAAACAACCTGTGCAGGATGTTTTTTTGCAATAAAGCCGCCACCCTTGCCCTGTGGAAGTGTAAGAAGCTCATTATAATAGCACGCAGGAAATATTACTGGTGCGCCTGCGTTTTCGTTGAAGGCAAGCCGGCATATATTATTATTATTATTTGAATAATTATTATTAGAATAATTATTGTTGGCATTGCTGGATTTATCTGCGTTGTTACAAGCAAAATGACTGCTGTTGTAGTAAATAAATAAAAGACACAGAAGCTGCAGGCTTGTCTTAGTGATGAGCGGCTGGTCTGATGGAAGAAATAATATTCCCTGGGTGCAGTTGTTTTTCTGGCAGCAGGCTTCCTTTATAATGTGGGAAACACCAAGGCGTACCATATCATTTCTGTAAGGCATATTGTGTTTTATGCAATGTATATGTTCCCGTTCACATATCTGTACAAGCTCATCATGCCGGGTTACGGCAAGAGTTTTACCAAAGCTGACAAAGCGGCTTATATTTATCGCATTTTCAAAGAGAGTGTTGTTGTTAAAGGATGCTAAAAGCTTATTTGTACCGAATCTTTTTGACATACCAGATGCCATAATAATGCATGAAATAGAGCTGAAGGTATTATCAATATCGATTAAAAGTACATCAGATCTGCTTTTAATACTGTCAAGAAATTCTGTGGATTGTTTTCTGATGGCAGCTAATACGCGTGAGTTATCAAGAAGAGTCCTGATATGCTCCTGAAATTCACCACAGGAACTTTCCAGATAACCAAGCTCGTCAATAACAAATACACTATCATCAGAGGTCATAAGATGCTTCATAATAGCAGGACAGGCGCAGTTAATAAAGCCATCCTCTACGGAGGTCATGTTGTTGCCTTTTTTAGGGGAAACAGGAGTGAGTGTACGTGGTCTGCCAATCACATATTCTTTTCCATCATCTATAAGATTGGATTTAATAACAACTTCTGGGGTGTCCGTTCTGCGGCTTAGCAGATAATTGAAATTGAAAAAATCAGACATATCCGTAGCGCCTTTAGTCTGATTTAAAATGCTGTTTAACAGATATGATTTGCCACTTCCCCGGTCTCCGGTAATAAAAAGATGCTTTTTATCTGACATCTTAAAAAATGTAATGACAGCCAGAGCGTCTAAATAACAATTATCCATAGAATAAGTCACCTCATTTCAGTAAATGCTTTTATAACGTATGTGTCCTGTGTGAATAGATATATATCTGTAGTAAAGAGTTATAGTGCCACAACTACACGGTGTGTTTTATGGTGGATATCGGTACATTCAATAACATTAATATTATCATATATAAGAGACAGCTTTTCGTTAATAATATCAAGGGAGTCTGTATGAGTATTAATGCTGGTAAGTATTGTTCCGGCTTTCATAAGAAATATATTATCGCAGTATTCCAAAGCTAGCTCAGGACTGTGAATACACATAAGTACGCATCTGCCATCGGATACAATGCTTCTTATGCGCTGCATAAGAAGATGACGATTAGAAAAATCAAGTGCACTATCAGGTTCATCAAGAAGAAGCAGTGGGGAAGCCTCTATTATGGTGCGTGCCAGAATACATAACTGCTTCTGCCCCTCGCTTAAAGCTAAGAAGTCTGATTCGTATAAACCATTAAGTCCAACCATATCAATAGCTTTATCGGCACGTTTTATCATATCTGTGGTGTAGCCTCCAAGTATGTGCATATGAGGATTGAAGCCAAGCAGACATACCTCCCTGACGGTCATGCTTATGGTAAGATTGTTTCTTTGGGGAATGTAGCTTATCAGCTGGGCCTTTTTTTTAACAGAGATGTTTTCAAGCAAGTGTTCATTAAGCTGACATTTTCCGTTGTGCTTTATAAGTCCCATAATAGCTTTAATAAGAGAGGTTTTACCACAGCCGTTATTGCCAATAACAGCATTAAGCTGTCCCGGCATAAGGTCAAAGCTTACGTTATCAACCGCACAGGTGCTGCCATAATATACAGATATTCCGGCAGCAGAAAATGTAGTATTGAATAAATCGGACATCATAACGCCTCCTTTTTATTAGCTCTGATAAGCAGAATGATAAGCAGTGGAGCTCCAAGAAGTGAGGTAAATATACTGACTGGCAGCTCTGATGAGGATACACTTCTTGCCAGTATATCAGCAAGTGTCAGTAAAATAGCTCCTGTGAAGCCACTTGTTATGTATGTAAATATGTCATTACGCTTTGTAAGCAGTCTGGCAATATGAGGTGCGATAAGTCCGATAAAGCTTATAAGCCCCGTAACACATATTATTGATGATACTACTAATGTAGCAAGCATTAGTATGATAAAACGCAGAATTGCTACATTTACACCTAGTGATACAGCTTCCTCTTCGCTTGTAGAGAGAATGAGAACCTGTCTGTATAACATAGCCATTATAATAAAGCCGGCAAGTGTTGTGAGGAACGGAATAGCAAGGCTGTCCCTTGAAATACCATTAAGGCTTCCCATAATCCAGTATTCGATTGAAGCAAGCTGTTTTTCAGGATCGGCAGCAAGCTTTAGAAACATAAGTATAGTCTGTGCCACAGAATGAATAGCTATACCGGCAAGCACGATAGTATAACTGTTTCTGCCAGGGACAAGATAAGCTGTAAGCAGAGTTATTATGAGGGCTGTAACAGCTCCGATAAAAGCAGATATGGAGATGACTGGAACAGAAGCAGAAACTGCAACTATTGCAAGAGCAGCACCGGCACTTGCACCGGAGGAAACGCCAACGATATCGGGAGAAGCCAGAGGGTTTTTAAATATAAGCTGATATATATAACCTGATATTGAAAGCCCAAAACCGCCTATAACACCCATAAGGGCACGGGGAAGCCTGAGCCTTTTAAAGACCATAATAGACATAGTATCACCAGACAGTAAGCTCTTTAATGTGAGTGGATACTGTCCGGTAATGACAGACCATACAAGTACTGCCAGAAGAAGCAGTACCTGTATGGCTGATAAAAGTATAATTTTGTTCCGGTAATTATAAGTATTTTTGAACATAAATCATCCTTATTTAGCAGGTGTGAATCCATAAAAGCTTTCATAGAATTTAGTTACACATTCTTCATAGAAATCATTAGTAACCTTTTCTGGGTGAAGAACAGAGGCAATATATATGCTTCCTAAGAAGCTTGCTGGTACAGGTGAATCCCATGCTTCTATATCACCAGGAAGTTTTACAACCTTTTTATTCTTAACAGCATTGCAGTCTGCAAGATTAGCATCATTTATAACGTCATCTACTGAGTAAGTTGCATCGGCAGCTATTATAATGTAATCAGGGTTCCAGGCAAGAAGCTGTTCATATGAAATATTTGCCCAGTAAGTATCTGTAAGCTCAGAGGCTGCATTCTTTCCTCCTGCATTGCTAAGTAATGTGTTCTGATACATCTTGCTTCCGGCTGTTGAAAGAACAGAGCTGTTGCCTGCAAGATATACTAAAGGAGTGCTTTCACCTGCAAGCTTGGCTTTATTATCAGCTAAAAATGTATCGATAGAATTGTTAAGTGCATCAGAGCGTCCGATTGTGTTAGTTATTTTACCAACAAGTGTTATACATTCCTTAAGGAGCGTTGCATCCTCAGGATTAACAACAACAGCCTTGATACCAAGACCTTCAAGTGTATCTGCAGCTTTTTTTAACTTCATAGGAAGGAATACAACATCAGGTGCTGCTGCAACACAGGCTTCTGTGTTGAATTCCTTAGCTGTTCCCATATTAGGGAGACTTATGATGGATGGAGCTGCAAGCTTATAGATGTTTCGTGTATTAGCCTTAGCTTCGATTCCCACAAGCTTATCCTTTAATCCAAGTGCAAGGAGAAGACTTGTAGAGATATAGTAAGATGAAGCAATCTTTTCAGGTGCTTTTTCAAAGGTCACTGTTCGTCCAGCCTGGTCGGTAACAGTAAGAGGGTAGCTTGTGCTTACCTCGTTGAATTGGGATATGACATCAAAGGCTGATGTTGAAGCAGCCTGTGTAGCATTGTTGTTAGAAGCAGAACTGCCACATGCTACAGTTGATATAAGCATGAGCACTGCCAGAACTAAAGCGGTTAATCTTTTAAAATTCTTCATAATTATCCTCATTTCTACTTTGTTTTAACACACTCATTTATGTTGAACAGAATATATCTTATAGCAACAGTTAAAAGAAGTGTGCGAATGAATTTTATCAGATTGACAAGGCTTTTACAAGTCAGTATAGTTATATTATGATGTAATTAAGAAACGGTCAGAAAAAAGGTTAAAAGCTGTTTAAGCTGCACAGCAGGACTTTTATTTCTGGCATAAGTATGATCAAAATGAGGAGTTTTTATGCTTAATATACAGAATTATAAAAAAGTAGAAAGTATTGAAGAGGCCTACGAGCTTAACCAGAAGAAGGCTAACAGAATTATCGGCGGTATGATGTGGATGCGTATGGGCGATAACAGAATCAATACTGCGATTGACATGTCAGGACTGGGACTTGACAAGCTTGAAGAGACAGATGAAGAATTTAAGATTGGATGCATGACATCTCTAAGACAGTTAGAAAACCATAAGGGCTTTAATGAGTATACCAATGGCTGCGCTAAGGAAGCACTAAGGCATATTGTTGGAGTGCAGTTTAGAAATCTTGCAACAGTTGGAGGAAGCATATATGGAAGATATGGATTTTCTGATGTTCTTACATTATTAATAGGACTTGACTCATATGTGGAGTTATATAAGGGTGGAATAGTTTCCCTAAAGGAGTATGCGGCCAAGAGCTATGACAGGGATATTATTGTAAGCATTATAGTTAAGAAAAAGCCAGTTAAGATGTTTTATGAGGCAGTAAGAATAACAGAAACAGACCTTCCGGTTCTTACCTGTGCTGGCGTGGGCTTTAGCGGTTCAGGCAAATACAATATATGCATAGGTGCAAGACCGGGAAGAGCTGTTGTTGTTGAAGATAAGGAAGGCATTCTTAAGGGCGGAGTAAATGATGAGGCTATAGAGAGCTTCGCAAGGTATGTAAAAGAAAATGTTTCTACAGAGAGTAATATGCGTGGAAGTGCTGAATACAGAAGCCATCTGGCACAAGAACTTACTAAGAGAGCATTAAGGGCTGTAAATTATTAATATAGAGATTTATTAGTGTATGGATTGGAGAATATATGTTAGTAGATATTAAGTTAAATGGAAAGTCAGTCAAGGCAGATGTGGCCTGCGATATGACTCTTTATGATTTCGTGAGGGAGCATGGCTGTTATAGTGTAAAATGTGGCTGTGAGACTTCTAACTGCGGACTGTGTACGGTATTTCTTAACGATAAACCTGTACTTTCATGTTCGGTTCTTGCTGTAAGAGCAGATAAATGCAGCGTTACAACGCTTGAAGGTTTACAGGAGGAGGCTGCAGAGTTCGTTACATTTATAGCTGATCAGGGAGCAGAGCAGTGTGGCTTCTGTAACCCGGGCTTTGTTATGAATGCTATTGCACTTTTTAGGGAGAATCCTTACCCTGATGAAGATGAGATTAAGGAATTCCTTTCGGGAAATCTGTGCAGATGTTCAGGATATGAAGGCCAGTTAAGAGGAATTCTGGATTACCTCAAGGCAAAAAAGGCGAAGGAAGTAAATGTAGAAAATAAAGAAAATATAGCAGAGGAGGTGAAGTAATGAAGTCAGTTAATAAAGCGGTAAGAAAAAAGGATGCAATGGAGCTGCTTCTTGGAAAGCCGGTATATACAGATGATATTGCACCAAAGGATTGTCTTGTTGTAAAGCTTCTGCGTTCACCATATGCCAACGCATATGTTAAGAGCATTAATACAGATATTGCAATGAAGGTACCTGGAATAGAGGCAATATATACATATAAGGATGTTGACCAGAATATGAAGCGTTTCACCTGCGCCGGTCAGACTTATCCTGAGCCAAGTCCTTATGACAGGCTTATTCTTGATAAACACGTAAGATTCATAGGTGATCCGGTTGCTATTGTTGCTGGAGTGGATGAACGCTGTGTTGATAAGGCTATGAAGCTTATTAAGGCAGAGTATGAGGTGCTTGAACCAGTGCTTGACTTTACTAAGGCAAAGGATAATGAGATACTTGTTCATCCAGAGGATAACTGGGAAGCAATGTGTCCTGTAGGAGCTGATAATAAAAGAAATCTATGTGCACATGATGAGTGCGGTAATGGTGATATAGATAAGGTGCTTGAGAGCTGTGATGTTGTAATTGACAGGACATATCATACAAAGGCATGCCAGCAGAGCATGATGGAGACCTTCAGGACATTCTGTACAATCGATACATATGGAAGACTTCATGTTGTAAGTTCTACACAGATAGTATTTCATTGCAGAAGAATCATATCACACGCACTTGGAATATCTCCATCAAAGATACGTGTTACAAAGCCTAGAATAGGTGGTGGTTTTGGCGCAAAGCAGACCTCAGTTTCAGAAATATATCCGGCATTTGTCACATGGAAGACTAAGAAGCCAGCTATGATTATATTCTCAAGGGAAGAGTCATTATCAGCTTCATCTCCAAGACATGAGATGCAGATGCATGTAAGGCTCGGTGCAACTAAGGATGGTATCGTAAAAGGAATAGATTTATATACTCTGTCTAACACAGGAGCTTATGGGGAGCATGGACCAACGACAGTAGGTCTTTCAGGACACAAGTCAATACCGTTATATGGAAAGGCGGAGGCATTCCGCTTTGTAAGTGATGTTGTATACACGAATGTTATGTCAGCAGGGGCATACAGAGGCTATGGTGCCACACAGGGACTTTTTGCGGTTGAATCTGCTGTAAATGAGCTTGCTGATAAGCTGCATATGGATCCTTTTGAAATAAGATTTAAAAACATAGTTAAGGAGGGCGATGTAATGCCTGCTTACTATGGTCAGGTCAATACAAGCTGTGCACTTGACAGATGCTTAGAAAAGGTTAAAGAGATGATTAAATGGGATGAGAAGTATCCTATGAGAAAGATATCTGATACGAAGGCACGTTTTGTCGGAATGGGTATGGCTATGCAGGGCTCTGGTATATCAGGTGTGGATGTGGGAAGTGCCACACTTAAGCTTAATGATGAGGGTGTGTATACAATGAATATCGGTGCTGCTGATATGGGAACAGGCTGTGATACAATACTTGCACAGATTGCTGCGGAGGTGCTTGAGTGCAGTACTGATGACATAAGTGTATTCGGTGCTGATACTGATATATCACCTTATGATTCAGGCTCATATGCATCAAGTACAACATATGTTACCGGAAAGGCTGTTGAGAACTGTGCCTTAGAGCTAAGAAACAGAATCGAAAGTCTTGGAGCAAAGCTTATAGGCTGTGATAAGAGTGAGGTTACATTTGACGGAAGCTGTGTAAGCTGTGAGGCTGGAGAGCACAAGGGTGCATCAGTAAGTCTTTGTGATATAGCAACAGCTTCTATGTGTGGCAATGATATGGCACTTTCTGTTACTAATACACATACATCACCTATTTCACCACCACCATTTATGGTAGGTGCAGCTGAGGTTGAAGTTGACCTTGTTACAGGCGAAAGCAGGGTTGTAGAATATGATGCATGCGTTGACTGTGGAACACCGGTTAATCCTAATCTTGCAAGAGTACAGGCAGAAGGCGGAATCCTTCAGGGAATTGGTATGGCAATGTCTGAAAATATCACATATTCTGATAAGGGAAAGCTTTATGAGAACTCATTCCTGCAATATAAGATACCATCAAGGATGGATATTGGACATATTAATGTTGAGTTTGAAAGCAGCTTCGAGGATGCTGGACCATTTGGTGCTAAGTCAATAGGAGAGGTTGTAATAAATACACCACTTCCGGCTGTGACAGATGCACTAAGCCACGCAGCAGGAAAGCGGTTCTATGAGCTGCCTATAACACCAGAGCAGATTGCTATGGCGAGGGCAGAGAATAATTAGGATTATAACACAGATAAGATAAAAAATAAGACGGCACGATTTATTTCTGGATAAAGGGGAATAGTCGTGCTGTTTTTTATGTTTATAAATAAAGTAAAAGCTTGAAGAAATGGATAAATTGGGCGAAAATAGTTTTGAAGAAAAGGTCAAATTAAGCAAAAATAATCTTGAAGAAACGGACAAAATGAGTAAAAATAGTTTTGAAGAAAAGGTCAAATTAAGCAAAAAACACTTTGAAGAAATGGACAAAATGAATAAAAATAATCTTGAAGAAACGGTCATAATGAGAGATAAGCGGAAGGAAAACAAGAATTAATAAAACTGTTTTATTTAATGCCATTTCTCATAAAGTAGATGACTATTTCACATTATAAAATACAGGAGTAAAAATTATGCCTAATATATTAATTGTAGAAGATGATATAAATATTAGTAACCTTCTTTGTGAGGTGCTTATGAAGGCTGGTTATACGTGTGAACAGGCATTTTCAGGAACAGAGGCAAAGCTGCTTCTTAATATAAAAGAAAAGGCTTATACGCTTGTACTGCTTGACTTAATGCTGCCTGGTGCAAGTGGTGAGGAGGTTTTAAAAGAGATAAGAAAACATGGAAGGCTTCCGGTGATTGTGCTGACTGCAAAGGATAGTATAGATGATAAAATCGGAGTGCTGACAGATGGAGCAGATGATTATATAACAAAGCCCTTTGAGATTAGAGAGGTACTGGCACGTATTCAGGTGCAGCTTCGTCATATAGAGGCAGAAACAGAGTCAGAAGCAAAAGGCGAAACAGAGTCAGAAACAAAAGGCGAAACAGAGTCAGAAACAAAAGTGAAAACAAAGGCTGGCATGCAGGAAGGACAATATAGCGGAAGGCTTGAGTTCAGGGATATGGTGCTTACACGCTCTACCTTTGAGGTAAGTATCGGTGGCAGGGTGCTTCCTAAGATTACAAAACAGGAATTCGCAATACTGGAATTGCTGCTTAAAAACCCGAAGCAGGTGTTTAGCAAGGAGGATATATTCGAATATGCGTGGGATGAGCCATATATGGGTGAAACAAAGACTCTTGATGTGCATATAAGCAATATCAGGAAGAAAATAAAGACCGTTACATCTGATGAATATATAGAAACAATCTGGGGGATTGGATATCGCCTGCATGAATAATTTACTCTTTTTTTACTATTTATTTGCGATTGATTAGGATTTATTTTTTATGATAAGAGCAGTTAAGAAAAGGAGGAAAAGGCTTTGAGCGAATTATTATTGCAGACAAGGAATCTGACTAAGCAGTATGGCAGACACAGGGCAGTTGATGATGTAAATATGCACATTAAAAAGGGTGCGATATATGGCTTTATTGGAAGAAATGGAGCCGGTAAAACGACTTGTCTTAAGATGATTAGCGGACTGTCAACACCGTCTTATGGCGAAATAGAAATGTTTGGGTATAAGGGAAAGGACTTACAAAAGGTACGTTCAAGAGTAGGGTGTCTTATAGAAGCTCCCGGACTTTATGGCAATATGTCGGCATATGACAATCTGAACATTAAATGTAAGCTTACAGGGATTAAGAAAAAAGGATATATAGAAGAACTGTTAAAAACAGTAGGTCTTGATGCTGTTGGAGAAAAGAAAACAAAGCATTATTCGCTTGGAATGAAGCAGCGCTTAGGAATTGCTCTTGCACTTGTAGGTGAGCCTGACCTGCTTATTCTTGATGAGCCGATTAACGGACTTGATCCACAGGGAATAGTGGAGGTGCGTGAAACTATCCAGAAGCTTGCTAAGGAGCGAGGCATGACAATATGTATTTCAAGTCATATACTGGAGGAATTATCAAAGCTTGCCACAGATTATGGCATTATTCATAATGGATGCCTTGTGCAGGAGCTTACAAGAGAAGAGCTTATGAAAAAATGCAGTGAGCGCATAGAGCTTACACTTGATAATCCTAAGCAGGCTATTCCTGTGCTTGATGATATGGGCTTTAGCAGCTATCAGGTTATAGATAAAGAACATATTCATATATTTGAAAGACTGGGAGAAAGTGCCAGTCTGAATATGGAGCTTGCAAAGGCGGGGATTCCAGTTAAGGGAATATCTATTACAAGTGAAGAGCTTGAGAATTATTTCTTAAGGCTTACAGGGGGTGACAATCGTGCTTAATATGATAAAGATGGATGTATACAGAATGTTTCGTACAAAGAGTATGTATGTAATATGGATTATATTGCTGGCATCAGCACTGCTTACCTCATTTCTTTCAAAAATAGATTATGATGCAGCTAATAAGGAATGGGAGAAACAGCAGGCAGTAGAAAGTCAGGCAGATACTGATACTGATATGCAGGCAGCTGATGTGGTAAATGCACAGGACATAGAGGAACAACAGGCAGCTGACAGCAACAAGGAACAGCTTTCGCAGCAGAATACAGATAATGTCAATCTGGGTATAAGTGTAGAATTACCTACGGAGCCTGGAAAGAAGGTTACGGTAATGGATGTTTTCTTTTCTAATGCACAGGGAAAGTTTTATGCACTTTTTCTTGTAATATTTGCGGTTATGTTTGCAACAGCAGATATTAAGAGCGGTTATATTAAGAATATTGGTGGACAGGTGTCACAAAGGGGAATGCTTATTGTTTCAAGGGCAGCTGCGCTTGCCTTATTTACGGCAATTACCTTTGCAGGGATATTTGTATTCCAGGCAGCAGCGAATATGCTTGCGTTTAAATGTGTGGTGTGGGGTAACTGGAAAGAGATTATACCTTATTTCTTAACAGAACTTATGCTTCATTATGCGTTTGTGTTAATATGTATGGCGATAGCAGTTATAATTAAGAATAATGTCATAAGCATGACATTGTCGGTATGTCTTACCATGAATATAATGAGCATTGTGTATGCCCTTATAGATTATGTGGGCAATAGAGTGGGACTTCATAACTTCAATATATATAAGTATACAGTAACTGGAAGGATGGCAATGCTTCCTATGAATGCAGGCAGGGATGATGTTGTTAGTTCAATGTGTGTGGCAGCTGTATTTATTATTATAATGCTGTCATTAAGCAGTTATATTTTTCAGAAAAGGGATATTTAGAGAATGAGGATTATTATTGGAATATTAGCAGTAATAATTATTATACAGGCATTTATTATGTGGAAATACCAGCGGCAGATTAAGGACATCTGCCGCCAGTTGTCGTTTCTTATGGAACACGATAGTAACAAGCTGATTCAACGTGAAATAGATATGGGGGGAATAGGTGAGCTTTCAGATAAATTGAATGAACTGCTTGACCTGCGTAAAAAAGAAAGAAACGAGTACAGAAAAAAAGAAGAGCTGATAGCAGACACATATACTAATCTTTCACACGATATAAGGACACCGCTTACATCGCTGGATGGGTATTTCCAGCTTATAGAGGAATGTGACAATATAGATGACCAGAGGAGATATCTTGATATAATCAGAGAAAGGCTTAACAGCCTCAATGAAATGCTGGAGGAACTTTTTACATTCACTAAGCTGAAAAATGATTCATATAAGCTGGAACTTACGGACTGTTGTATGAACAGAATATTAAAAGAAGCTGTATTTTCTTATTATGATGAATGGAAAAAGCAGGGCATCTGCCCAGAGATTAGTATTACTGAGGAAATGCTGTATATATCAGGTAATAAGCAGGGCTTAAGGAGAGTTATACAGAATGTCATAAAAAATGGTCTTGATCATGGGGAAAAGAATATAAGTATCGAGCTTACCAGAAAGGATAATCACGCCTTGCTTAAAATCAGCAATTATACAGAACATCCTGAAAATATTGACTTAAGCCATGTGTTTGAGCGTTTTTATAAAGCGGATGTTGCAAGAGGCAGAGCCTCAACCGGACTGGGTTTATCTATTGCAAAAGAGCTTGTGGAGCGTATGAATGGAGATATAAGTGCAAGAATACAGGGAAATGATTTTATTATTGAGATAAAAGTTCCGCTTGTGGTATAACGAACACAATAGTGCTCATCTTAAAAGTTCCTTACGGAACTTTGTATGTGCGCTGAAAAGCTGCACAAATATTGTGGTATAATATGTATGAAAAAATAATAAAAATATTATACTACGCATTGATAAAAAAATAACAAAGTGATGTAAATGTAAAAGAAACAGGGGCTGTTACGGAGAAATTATATATAGAATATGCTGATTCGTTTAATGAATGGGGAATACTACAAGTTCAATAATAAAGGGAGACATGCGTATGAAAAATATAAAAGAAATAGGGGATTTTTTTATAAATCTGAATGAATATGTATATGCAACAGATATAGAAACCAATGAGATTGTATATATGAATCATAAAGCATTGGAAGCGTATGGCTTGGAATCAATAGAGGATATAAAAGGCCTGAAGTGCTATGAGGTATTACAAAAAGCTTCTGTTAAATGTGGAATGTGCAACAACAGCAGGCTTCTGCCTGGAGCCTTTGATGAATGGCGTTATTATAATCCTGTATTAGATAAATATATGATAATAAAGGATACACTGATAGAGGGTGAAGGAAACAGAAAGTACAGGCTGGAAATAGGCATAGATATAAGTGAGGAGCTTGCACAGGATAAGCTTATCCAAAAGTACAGAGAAACTGAGGCTCTTGTCAATGAGGGCTTAAGAGTGGCACTTGCAGCAGATACACCTGATGAAACGATAAGCACACTTCTTGGGTATATAGGTAAAGCACTTAGTGGAGAAAGAACCTATATATTTGAAAAGAATATATATGGAAGAGATGATAATACATATGAGTGGACGGCAGAGGGAATAAGTCCGAAGAAGGATAATCTTCAGAATCTGCCGCCAGAGGTATGTGCTAACTGGTATAAGTGTTTTGAAAAAGGCGGAAACATCGTAATTCAGGATATTGAAGAAATAAAGGATAGTG
>ERZ773229.645-NODE-645-length-28885-cov-230.076309_pt1 | contig 28885 bp, 22 predicted proteins | sample MGYA00580992_ERZ773229 | MGnify/ENA primary metagenome ERZ773229 (study PRJEB29015, sample SAMEA2737795) | human gut metagenome | biome: human gut; feature: human-associated habitat; material: faeces | place: China | collected 2012 ... | reverse complement strand
TCTTCTGCTGCTCGTAAGTTTTGTTCTTTCTCATATTCTTATCTCCTATCTTTAAGATTCTATACCATTTAATTTAAGGGCGATTGCCTTTAAGTTCTCAATTCTCTGTTGTGCATTCGGTGTGAGTTCCGCACCACAAATAAGAACTGCTTGTGAAAGGTTCATTACCTTATCGTATATAGCGAGAGTGATGCTTGAAATCTCATCACTTGTAAGCGTTATTGTCTTTTCCATTTTCTTATCGTTTTAATTGTTCAACTTTGCTTTAATCTCTTTAAACTCCTTCAATCGCTTGTGCGTTATAGGAGTATCATCGTGGCTTGAAATACATTCCTCTAGAAGGATTATTCTGTCGTTAATAGCTGATGTAATATTATATATTTCATCGCCTGTAAGTGTTATTGTCTTTTCCATATTCGTTTATTTTAATCTTGTTATTTGATACTTATAGAATACTTTTTCCTCGGGAAGGATTTCACTTAGCTTTATATACTTCGTGAAAATGTTGTCGTACATATCCCTGTCACGTCCTTTGTACTTGTAGCCTAACTTCTTCATCTGTTTCTTGAGTTCCTTCACACGATTATCAGTGCATATCTTACAGGAAATCGGTTCAACTTTTACTCCTCCTTCAGCGGGTATTCTAACTATACTGAACTCTACGATATTATTTGCCATAACTCTTAACTTTAATAATTATTCTTTCCACCAATCGGAAACGTCACTTCTCTTGAGGTGTCTCATTTCCAAAAACTCTTTGAGGGTGTTGCAATATGTGTTCATAGAGTAGCAATCGCCCTTCAATATAACATGAACTTCTTTAGCCATAGTCTTGAATTTTTAAGCGTGGGGAGGGGCGTACGCCCCGTGGGGGCGCTGCCCCCTTATCTCCCCACATTGTTACTTACTCATTTCATACACCCAAAGTCTCCCTTCATGATGGCAAGCATAATGTTCTGCTTGCCATCTTTCATTGAATTGAGCGATAATCTTTGGCTCTTTCTCGGGTTCTGAGAATTCCTGTACTACGATATACGTCTTCATGCCCTTGTTTTCTTCGTCTTTGAATACTCCAAAGTACTCTTCATAGTCTTTGAACACAAGAACTTGAACTTCTTTTCCTTTGTACGTTACAGGAAACTTCCCGATAAACTCGTTGTCTCCCCAATACTCTTTGATATACTCGTCACTATCCTCGTATATGCAAGGCATTATGGTTCTTTCTTCATCGATTTCGAACTTGTTGCCCTTGTGATAAATTAGGCTACAAGCGATATAATCTGCTAACTTTGCCATAGTCTTTAATATTTTAGTCGTACAACTGAGTGAGTACGTTATCGTACAGGTCTCTTGTCTTCTCAACGCTGCTTTCCTTCCAATGAAATGGATTCTCGTTTGCAGTTCTTCTAATTACGTTGGCTAATACCATAGCATCAGCCTTAGTCAATTCTAATAAACACATCTTTGTTGTTTCCATTGTCGTTGTTGTTAAAATGTTATACATACAAAGTGCAGGTGTACGTTTGCGCCCAACGTTCACAAGTTACATGTGACCTAACTCCCTTCGTTTAACGTCCGTGGGTTGACGTGTTTCGATGTTTCTCTAGTCTAACACGACTAGCGTTTTTACATCTTGCGTGATGAGTGTTTGAGACTTCTTTGTCTTGTTGCTTTGAGAGTTGCAACTAACTCGGTAGCATTTTCCGTTGATGTTTGTAGAGTTCTATCTCTCTGCCTTTCCCGACTAATCTGTACTTTTATAGAGGTAGTTAAACGTGAAGTGCTAAACGTGCCATCGTTCCTCTTGAAATCAAACTAACTTGATTTCGGGTGCAAATTTAATCTAACTTTTTAATTCTGCCAAATTTTTCTGCACTTAATTTCAAGTTTTAGGTGATATTTAACCTCTGTTAATATAAAACTTAGATTAATTTACAGATTTTAATAAAATTATTAGGTGAATTATTTGTATCTTTGCACCCAAATAATTAAAGTAATATTTTATGGCGACAAAATCATCAACAGAAAATATAAATCTGAACTTGAAAGAGTTACTTAAAGAACGTGGAGTTATGGCGAAGGATTTAGCAGATTACCTCGAAATAACTCAAGTTGGTATGAGCAATATCATTAACAACAAAACTATCCCTTCATTAGGGACGCTAATGAAAATAGCGAAGTACTTTAATATGAAGTTGTCAACTCTTCTAGGTGAGGAGCCTTTAAAGGTTGTTGATAACTCTAAAGAGTTTGCAGCATTCGTGAGATATAAGGGTATTCATTATACCGCTGATACCCTTGATGAATTTTTTAAACAAGTTGACGAATTAAAGATTATAGCAAGATGAAGAAGTTATTTATATTAGGGTTATTGTGCTTGTCTGTACTGGGTGGATATGCCCAAGATGATAGTGATGACTGGAAAATAGGAGGAAAGCATTACCAAGAATGGGCATCAAAACAGATGTGCACGGAAGTTTGCGGAGTTCGTTTTGGTAGCTCATACGAAACTGCCAAAGAGATTCTTAAAAGAAAATATGGCGAACCTGATTATATTGAAACAAACGAAAACACAATAGTTTATCACTATAAATCGTATGGCGGTATGAATTTTACATACATATCCTTTGATTTTCAGCGTGATGGTGCTTTCAGCTATATGAACCAATGTGTAATGGGATATGATTGTAAAACAGCAGAAGAAGCAAAAAATAAAAGGGACGCGATTTGGGATAAAGCAAGAAGTAAATATACTGCGTGGAGTGAAGATATAGATGATAACGGATTCAAGTACTACAAGAGTGGTTGCTCTCCTCTAGGCGGTTTCGGTAACGGCTTTGTTGTTGATGTAGTAAAGTTTGATGAGCCATACAATGGATATAGATATTTCGCACGCATCATGTATGGACCATACAACTACGTGCAAGAAGACTTCTAGGGCGTCAGCCCCACAGGGCATGGGGAGGGCGCTTGCGCCCGTGGGGGCGCTGCCCCCTTATCTCCCCCGAGGATTCTTCACTCTCACCCATAAGGTAGGAACACACAAGAGAGAAGAAGAGAGAGTACAGGGAGAGAAAACAATTTCCCTAACTAGGAAAAAATATTTCTCCAACTAGGAAAATCAAAACCGCCTAAATCATCTTCAAAAAGCCTTAATTCTAGATGAGAACATTATCCGGCACAAAACCATGAAATCTACGAAAAACCCACAAAATAGGCTCTAATCTGCTTGCAAATGGCTCTTAAACGGCTCAAAACTCACGAATTTGGGAGAAATCCCGACCAACTGCCCGAAAATCGCAAAAATCGGCAGAAATGAGCGACTTTTGCGTTGATTGTGGGTGAAAACCATTCAAGAAGGCTGAATATGTCTAGTTAAAGTTTGCTAACGAACTCCTTGCGTGCGTGCGTACCTATTAATGCAAAACCCCTTTTTTGTTTGCAAAGAATCTTCTTTTATGAAATAAGAACTTTATTTACATTATTGTTTTATTTACCCGTGGGAGTGATTGAAACTAACTTGCTTATAATTAACTACTTGTCTTTTCTTTACAATAATCACGTTTTCTTACAAAATGGGTCTTCTAGAGGGAGAAATGGGAGGAGAAGAAGGGGTGAGTTGCGCCCCGAGAAAGAAATTGGTGGGATTTGGGGCGATTTTGAACGAGGTTGGAACACGGCAAAACGAACCTTCAAATATTATATATTTGCCCTCGAAACATCAAATAATTGCAATTATGACGGAAATATTATCAAAAATCCCAAAGCATTTGACCTCTTGCCCTGTACTCACGGACAAGAAAGAATGGGTCTTAGGTGCTGCATCCTTGGCGCTTGGCGTTGGCTCCTCTCTCTTCGGTGCTAACAAGGCTAAGAAGGCAGCTAGAAGGGCACAAGCAGAGAACACGTACAGAACGAACGCTGAGAAGGCTTGGTACGACAAGAACTACAATACGGAATACCTTGACACGAAAGCGGGTCAAAACCTCATGAGAAGGGCGAAGGAAGTACAGGACGAGTATGTTCGCAAGGCTGATGGTGCTGCTGCCGTTGGCGGTGGAACTGCTGCAAGCGTGGCGATGGCGAAGGAGGCGGCTAACAAGGCTATGGGCGACACGATAGCCAACGTAGCAGCACAGGACACGGCACGCAAGCAGCATGTGGAGGATGCTCACCTTCAGAACACTCAGCAGTTGTCTAGAGAACGTCAGCAAATCGAGCAGCAGAAGGCGCAAGCCACTAGCGATGCGGCTCAAAATGCGTCTAATGCGATGTTCGATTTCGGTGTGAACCAATTGGGGTCAGAACTCGAAGGTGCTAAAGGAGTGAAAACCAACGCTTTAGGCTCAAACGGAAAGCCAATTGATAACACAAATGTATCACACACCATGAATGAGACCGCTCGTTCTGCTGCAAGCGACCATTTGGCTGAAAGCATGATGTCTCCCGAGGAGAAGAACCAATACCGCTTGAAGAAGGCAGTTGGCTTGTCGGGGCTTGGGTAGCAGCTAGGAGGTGGAGCGGACGAGCGACAGGCAAGGTGGACGAGGCACAACAGGCGACCCCAAGACCCCCACCCCCTTCGACCACCGTTGCTAATTATAGTAGAATAATACAAATAAAGAAATTCTGCCTCCCCCCACCCCCTTTTTCTGGATTTCGGTTTTCCGATTTTCCCCACCCCTGAATTTTTGGGAAGTGTTAAAATGATTAAATATAAATAATATGGAAGTAAAGATAGGAAAAGGTCTTTTGTCTCAGCTTGAAAAGCCATTCGAGTCTAGCAATAATAAGATAACGCTAGATGGTTTAAGGAAGTTCTTAAAAGAAATGGACGAGCAGTATAACCATAGAGTAAATACTAGAAGAGAGTATTATGCTCGGTTGATATGCAAGGATGGAAAAGCCCGAAATGTGCAAGTGGAAGAAAGCAAGAAAGAATCTGAGGAGTGGGGTTCTAAATTCTACTATTACAAAGAGACAGATAACGGCATTATTCCTGCATCATACCACGATATTATAAACCTGTTTTTAAAACATAAAACAAAATAGATTATGACATTTGAAGAAGCAAAAAAGATATTGAAGAAGGAAGGTTACGACGTTGAGAAAGTTGGCAGACCTAGTAGTCCTAGTATCGTTTTTACTGCATACGAGTCTCCTGAAATTTGTGAAGCGATGCAGGTTGTTTGTTCTGCCGGTTATGGCATCAGTATGGTGTCTAGCCGCTTTAATGATCGCAAGGCTCGTTTGAGCTTGGAACTTGCAGAGAACAGCGCACCTATGCCTGGTCCTGGTGAAGAACAGCCAAAGAAAGGGAACCCTGCCCTTGAGGAAGCAGCCTCCCAGTTCAACGATGCCTTATTGGATGAGCAGGGAAAGAAGATTAAGCATCTCACTAAAAAGATTGCCCGACTAAACAAGATTATCCACAAGAAGAACATGAAGATTGAGGAGTTGAGAAAGGAAGGTTCTAGATACCTAAGAGGAAAGATAAAGATGTTCGGCGAGACAGTGGATTTATCACAGGAGTTATGTGATAAAAACGAGGAACTTCGCCTTACAAAGATTCGTGAGAAGAATCTTGCCGAGTTAGGTCTTAAGTATGTTGGGGAGAATGAGAAGTTGAAGAAGAAGCTTGCAGACAAGGTTGTTGACAAGATTGATGCTCAGGCTTTGAAGAGTGCCGAGAGTGCTCTCGCTTACAAAGAGAAGGTGATTGCAGAGAAGGACGAGGTGATTGCCGACTTGGGCAATGAACTGGCGGCTACCAAGAAGGAGTTGGAGGAGAAGACCAAGCTTGTTGATATAATTCGCAACGCTTCCAAGGAGTACTGTGATTATGGTGTGGCAGCAAACGAATTTATAAAGGAACTGGCTAGTTTGTATGTCCTTGTCAACAATAACGGCCCTATTAATGATGAAATGCTTGAACGCTGCAAGAACTATCAGACATATGGTTTTCCTGCTAATTGCAATAGAGAGACCAAGAAGGAGATTAATGATATTGCCAGAGGAAATGAAAACAAGAAACTTTCTCTTTTCAAAGACGATTCTGTTGGCGCAGTAACAAACCAGAAAGATATTTCTCCAAGCTTAAAGGTTACGGTTAGGCTATTTGGTAAAGATGTTAGAGACTTATTTAAGAATATGCAACACTTATGGTAGTAAACAATAATCAGAATACGCAGCAGCCTAGGAAGAAGCCGGTAACTATCGGCGGCTATCCTGAGGCTGTGCATGACCTGATGAGGGCGAAATATCCCGATTATGATCAGGTGATGAATGGAGGCAACGGAGGGACCGCGGGGGTAAATGGCGGTGCTGGCGTTAACTTCTTCGGGAATGGGGGCGGTGCTACCGGTAAGTTTGAGGCTCAGCCTGTTCAGACTGGCGCAGCACCTATTACAGACTTCACCCAGATGCCTAAGCAGGAAGAATTCGTTCCGCAGGGAAGCGGTAATGCAAACCCTGCCTTGGGACCAGTACAGACTCCTTATATGGGCGATGCAGCAGAGAATACTCCCCAGCCTCAGAGTAACTTTGAGGGAATGCCGCAGCCTTCTACTGGTTGGAATGCTGACGGAACCCCTCGCTATGATACGCTTTCTACTGCTCTGAGCGGTTTTCAGATGCCGCAGGAACAGCAGCTTCCAGAGTTTGAGGCTGACCCTAAACAGAGGGATGGCGGCTTTTTCAGTTGGCTCGGCAAGGTTATGCCGAAGAGCAGACCGGGAATGCGTGAGGGTGAGACTCCTGACGAATATGACCGCCGAATCACTACCAACCGTGAGAATTTCGCTGTCTTTGCTGATGCTATCCGACACATTGGCAACATCGTGAATACTTCGAAGGGTGCGCCTCTGCAGGTGTTCAACGACCCTACTGCCATGATGGAACAGGGTTATCAGAACCGCAAGGCTCAGAGACAGAAACAGGCTGCCCTTGATGCGGATGCTGCCTATAAGCAGGCAAACCTCGACCTTAAGAGTGCGGCAGAAAGAGCAAATCAGGTTTATAGGGAAACTATGTTGGGTTACAAACAGAAAGCAGAAGAACGTGCAGCAAAGAACGATGAGTTCGACAGAAACTACAAAACCGCAAGTTTACAGAGACTGCTTGATAATGACAAGTTCAATCACGAACTTTCTACCAACAAGTTCAATGAGACTGCAAGACATAATAAAGTTTCTGAGTCTCAAGGTGCTATTCGTATCGCTCTTGCTCAGGAGAGGAATAACATGGCTAGAACAAGATTGGCTCATTCTATTGCTTCTGGTGGCGGCGGTGGAAAGAGCGGCAAGCTTACCAATCTCTCCTCTCCAACAGGACACTTGAACAGAACGTATGATCTAAACGCTATCGAGAAGAAGCAGATTACTCAGCACTTGATCAAGAACGGATATATCAATAAGACGAATCTTGATGCTTGGAATAATTATGTAAGCACGGGTGACTCAAAGAATGCCAACGACTTGCAGAACTACTGGATTGCCTACGCTGCAAATATGCCTGGCAAGAAGGGCGATGCTTTCAGAACTTTGCTAAAGAATCATTATATGTATAATGAGACAAGTACGACATCGGCTCCAAAGGCAACAAGAGGTAGCGTTGTTACTATTACTTCGAAGGGCAACAAGGGCAAGACTACAAAGAGTCATACGACAAAGAATAAGTTTCACGTAGATTAATTATTAACTTATGCCAGATAATATATTAAAGTATATCTTTAGAGACAAATCGGGTGCTAAGCACACGGTTTGGAAGAGTGATTATGACGCAGACCCACAAGGATTCGCAAAAGCTTATCCTGATGCGAGGTTTGAAGTTGTAAACCGAAAGACAGGTGATCGTGGCCACGTATCTGTAAAGGATGTTGGCGCAGCCCAGAAGGAAGGGTTTAATCTGTTCACTATGAAGGCTTATCAGAAAGAGCATTACGAGAAGCCAAAGACTATGAAGCAGAGAGCGCAGGAAGTGGCGGCGCAGTATCGGAAGGGAAAGCAGACGAAGCAACCTGTTGATTATCTTCACAGACCGCAGAGCCAGATGGGTAGACCACAGAGAAACGTGCCGGCAAAGGCATCTCCTTTCGTTCGTTCTCTCTATGAAATAGACAATGCACAGAAGGGACCAGATTATTCTGTTGACTATACTTCACCAAAGGCTACTCAGCAGGTTTACAAGCAGAATCAGCAGGTACGTAAGCAGGCGGCGCAGTCGGCAAGCGGCCATATTGCAAATGATGAGTACCGCAGACAGAGCCAGCCAATGATAGACAACGGAACCGTTGGCGTGATGAAGCCTATGGGCGAGATTGAGCAGGAAATGAGCGATTCAGCAAGCAAGTTTGTTGATGCCAACTTGGGAGATTATATCAATAAAGCTGTGCTCGGTGAGCAGAATGCGGCTAATCAAAGAGGTCTGGAAGCTACGAATAGCGTCCCAATGGTGCAAGCTGGTATGGGAGGAATGGGCTTGATGGTTAAGGGAATGGCTTACAATAAGGAAGTTGATCCTGATGCAATGGCAAAGAACTTGGCAGACAACGCAAGGAATGGTTTCCTAAAGCTGTTTCAAAATCCTAGCTTCGTGGCAAAGCTCGATGATGAAGCTGCTCGTCTTGGAGTAACACCAGAAGCCTACATAGAATCGATCATGCCACACTTGAAGGACAGACTGGCTACAACTTTGCAGCAATCTGAATATCAGAAAGCTCTGCCAAAGAACATGCTGGACAATGTGGCAAATAGGTTTATTGATTCAAACTTAACAGGACAATTACTTAGGCTCGCTACACAGACACGTGGACAGAGAGTTATGCAGGAGCGTGCTTCTGCAGCAACGGCGGCTGGTGAGAATCCATATTATAAAGGTAGAACCGCAGAAAACGTGACAGCAGATATTGCAGGTTTTGTGGCTGACCCTCTCTTTGGTGCTTCAGCTAAACTTGGCGGCTTTGTTGCAGGAAAACTGATTGGCAACAGTACCAAGCTGGCAGCGTTGATGGCTAACGGAAACCTTGCACAGAGATTGATGGCAAGGGGAGCACAGGCTGTGACAAGCGGCGGTGTTACAGGTTTTGTATTTGATTCTACTGGCTCTGTGATTCAGAACTATTCTACTGGCGAAGACACTTCTCTTGGAAACACCTTGAAGGTTGCAGCAAAGGGCGGTACCACTGGTGCGGTGAATTTTGCTACTATGAGTCTTGCAGGCATTCCTCTGAGTGAAATAGGAAAAAGCGTAGGTTTGAAAGCCATAAAGGGCGGCTCATTTTGGGGAAATGCAGGAAGAGCTACAGCCAAGGTAGGCTTGGAATCAGGAAAGACCTATATGGAAGCTATGGGTATGTATCTCGGCGGCTATGTGTCAGGAAAACTTGAAGGAAGAACGGATGCAAACGGAAAGCCTATCGAGTTTGATTTGTGGAATGGTACTATGGAGAGTCTTCCTACTGCCATCGGTTTCAGATTGCAGCATGCTATCGGTGGCTTGAAAGGTGGAAGAAAGAACGAGAAGGGCGAAGATATGGGCTGGTTTGGTTCTACCCTTGCCAACTTCAAGGATTTCGTTACCTCAGACAAGGCTAAGGAATCAAGATTCCTCATGACGGAGGATGAGAGAAATCAGATATTTTCTTCTGGCGCCATGAACGGATTGATGCCTGACGGCGAGAATATTGTCAGCTACGCAAAAAGAACCAAGAATAAGAAGGTAAGCTATGATGATCCATATCTGGAAACAGATGCTTCCATGATCAAGAATATTTATGACCAAATCATGGCAGACCCTAAGGTTTCTTGGGATGCCAAGGCTAAGTTCTCAGCTATGGTTACCGGAATCATGCCATCGGCTCGCCCGATGATGGACTATATCACATACTCTAGCGAGGACTATGTGAAGGACGGGTTGCTGAGAGGAAAGCACAAATACGTGAACGAGTATTCTGCCAAAGGCGAACTCTTGTCGAAGATTCCTTATGATAGCAAAGCAGATAGAGATAATGTAGTCTATAAGCACAATATCGTAAGGGAAAATCAACGTCTGTATAACGCAATGGGCTTGCTTGCTAGACAGGACAGAAACAACTATGAGCTACAGAACGACTTCTTTGTGGAGAACATGAAGAAGCCAGGCGCAGATGTCAACAAACTGGTAACAAACATGGGCAATGAAGGTTCTGATGTTTTCAGAGATTTTTCACTCTTTGCCTTGAACTCAGAGAAAGGAACTGTCCTGAATACAATTGATTCTGTAGCCGTCCGTAACGGAATGAAGAGTGAGGACCTAATCAAAGCTATGAAAAAGAATCCGATGAAACGAACGGATTTTGAGCAGAATGTATGTGTAGAACTTCGCCGTGCATTGGAAGCAAAAGCTTTTCCTGATGGAAAGGTTCATGTGGAACAGAGTAATCTCAATGGTAAGGATGTGGCCGAGGATAACAACCTTGGTACTGAGCAGCCGAACGGTGAAGCAGTAAAGCAGGAACTGAACGGACTGAGACAGGCTGAGGCTGAAATGGATGCGCTGATTCGTGACAACGATGTATTCAGCCAGAACTTCAAGAAGTTGCAGAGTCAAGGCTTGACGAACCCCCAGATTTATGACTGGATGGTTCAGCAGGGCGGTTTGACCGTAGAGCAGCTTGAACCATTTGCCCATTATATTAATGCGAACGCTAGAGTGGAGGGTATGCAGGAGGCTACCAAGCAGAAGATTGAGGAGACCGTATCAGTCTTTGCTCAGGATTGGAGCTATCACGGAACATTGAACGGTCAGCCAATGAATGGCGAGCAGGCTCTGTATGTTCAGGACAGCAGCGGAAGAACACTTCTTGTTGGTTCGGGTGATGTTGCCTTCGACCAGACTACAGGTAGAGCCAAGGAAGGCAGCGGTGATATGCTCGTCTGCCTAGATCCTAATACAAAGGAAATGGTTTATGTGAAGGCAGACGAGGTTACTCTGTTCCAAAATCAGCCTATCGACCAGTTTGCTGCAGAATATCGTCAGAGATTACAGATGAAGAACTCTGAGCCTTACAATCAGGCAGCACAGGAACAGGCTATGTTGGATGCTGCAAAGCCTCAGCAGGAAGAGGAGGCACCACAAGATAATACCACAAATGAGGACTTAGCACCACAAGTGCAGCCTCAGCAGGAAGGTGAAGGTTTGAAGTTTAAGGACGGAACATCAGTTCCTGTTGATGCAAACGGAGAACCTGATTTCTTGAAAATGACTCCAGAGCAGGGGGCAGAGGTCTATAAGATGCTGTTTGAGGAAGATGCGCCAATGCAGATTGATAGCGACATCAAGACCTTGGAGAAGGACTTGGAGAATGTGAAGGCTTCCAAGTATGAAGGTGCTTCTGTTATGGAGAGAGCCGCAGCTCGCAAGAAGGTGAAGGAGGCTATTGCCTTAGCAGAGGCTCAGGTGGAGAAAGCCAAAGCTATCAAGGCGGCCATGGAGAAAAAGCCTGAGGCAGAGAATACTGGTGTAGGCACGGCTGAAAACGCAGGACAATATGAAAAGGAACGTCAGCAGGGCTACCGTGAAGGTGAAGGTGGCGTTATCTATCATCGCCAGAAGCCAGAGGAAGTTGGCGGCATACGAGGCAAGGAAGTAACAGTAGCCTTCTCCCCTACCGAGAAAGTTAGAGGTCATGTTAAGCTGGTTGAACTTGATACGGTTCAGGCTAGCCACAACAACGGCCAGCTGAATCTTCTTCATTTCGGTCCAGACTGGCAGCCTAAGGATAGAAGCAGCCAAGCATCAAGAGTTGAGGCTGAGAAGATTGCAGCCAATATTGATCCAGAGCAGATTACAGGCAGCAATAACGCCTTCATCGGTTCGGCTCCAAGCGTGAACGAAAGACACGAAACCATTCAAGGTAATAACCGCGTGGATGCTTTGAAGGAAATGTATGCCTCCCATCCGGAGCAGGCAGCCAAGTATAAGCAATGGTTGATTGACCACGCAGCAGAGTTCGGCTTGAATGCTGAGGACATCAAGAAGATGAAGAAGCCTGTGATTGTAAACGAATTGCCTGTGGATGATGCTACAGCAAAGAAACTGGGTCAGATGATGGCTAGCGGATTTGAGAGTGGTGGCAAGCGTATTCCTGAGGTTAGTGCTACCATCAATAAGCTTGGTGATAAGATGGAGAACCTTGCAAACGTTCTTCTTTCTGAGGGAACTCTTGGTGAAGATGCAAAGCTCAGCGACTTGATTAACCAGAACTCCAAGCGAGCTTTGGAATTTCTCAATAAGAACGGATTCATTGACAATACGGAGTATGAGAATCTGATTAACGATGTAGTAACAAGAAGACAATGGTTAGAGAGTGTGTTGAAATCAAGTCTGTTTGACGGAAATAAAAAGACAGAAGCAGCATTTAATACATTGCCAGGCAACGCTCAGAAGGCTGTATTAGCTACCTTCATGCGTGACAGAAATAGCAAGGATGAGGATAGAATCAAGCAGAACATTCAGAAGTCTTTCGAGGCTTACAACGAACTGAACCAGATTGCAGGATTTAAAAATTCTAAAAATCTAGAGCAGGCAAGGGCAGCAATACAGGCAGAACTGTTAAATGGTTCTAATAATGTGTTCGGAGAAGCACCAATTCGAGAAAAATATACTAAATTTGAACTCGAATTAGCAGCATTATACAAGGGCTTGAAAGACCAGAAGAGCCTGACAGGATTGTTTGGCAAGTTCTACGATGCCGTTCAGGGTAAGGTAGGAAAGGAACTGGATGCTTTCAGTCAGGGTAATGCTGAGCCTTTAAGTAAGGACGAGGCTATAGAAAAAGTCTTTGGAATTAATAACAAACAAGAAAATGACAGACGAAGAGAAACTGAATCTCCTTCTAAATCTGGAGGAGGAAATGGGGCTGAACCAGCAGGAGACAGAGCAGCAGGATCAGAACCAGAACCAAATCGAGGAGTAAAAGCTAAGGATGAAGACAAGCCAAATTCTGCAGGCTTTACTCCAAAGGAAATTAGAGATCATCAGGAGAAACTTGATAGAGCTAAGGAGAAATATGTAAAGGCTTTAAGTGAAGCAAAGAGCGAGAAGGAAATCAAAGCAGCAGAAGATGAATTTGAGTTTGCGTATAAAGACCACCAGAACATGAACGGTGTTCTTGACGAGGCCTCTGTGGCTGACATGTGGGAAAAAGAACTTAAATCAGCAAAGGATTCTATCAAGAAAGATTCCAAGGAACCATCCGCAGATCCGATGGAAGGTTTGAAGAATGCTGCTGACGCATTTCATGAAGAGCAAAAGCAGAAAGGCGAGTTTAAGCGAAACCTTGAAATCGGCAAGGCTCGACAGGAATACGAGGAAGCCAAGAAGAAAGGAAACGCTGACGAAATCAAGCACGCAGCAGGCAAGCTGAAAAACCTCTTGAACGAGAAGTACAAGGCGCAGGGTATGGGATTTGTACAGAGACAGAAGATTATCGCCGAAGAGATAGGAAAGGCTGAGGCAGAAATAATCGACAAGCCTTGGGAACAGATGGACTTGGAGGAACGAGAAGCTGTTTCTTCAAAGAACCCTCTCACAGAATCAGAGATTAATGAACTGACTTCTGAGGAAAATAAAGAATTAATACCTGCCGCACTCGCATATTTGCGTGGCGACAAGGGTAATATCATTAACGCAATATCTTACTTTAAAATTTGGAACGATGTTAGAAATCGACATGAGAATGTTTCCGACAATAGCGGAACAGAAAACGGAACACAGTTGGATGCTGCCGATACTGCAGGCGGCGAAGGATTGGGACTGGGACGAGGACGAGAAAGCGGAAGATCTGATGGACCAGTGGATAGAGGAGCAGGCAACGAAGCTGCACCCGGAGAGCGAAATGGCAGAGAGAGTAATCAGAACGACACTACTCTATCTGCTGGAGAACAAGGCAATAAGCAAGGTGAAGGAAATTCATCCGGAGTGGGCGCAGTACCTGCCGGAGGTTCTGACACCAACGGAGGCAGTTCAGCTGGCAGAAATGGAAATGTATCTGGAGGAAGCGGACGTGAAAGCAGCAACAGACCTGCTGACACGAATGCAGGACGGAAGCCTACAGCCAAGCAAGGAACTACTTTCCCAGATAGCACAGCAGAACGGCTAAAACAGGAAAGAGCTGACTACGAGAATAAGAAGAAAGACTTCTGGGCTAGATGGAAGAAGGCAGGGCAAGGCTATGCCAAGATTGCCCTGACTCCTTTCAAGAAGCTCAACCTCACACCTGAGCAGATAGAAATGCTGCCAGAGTTATTCAAGATGCACCTTAACGGTGCTGTCTTGAAGATTAAGGAGGGTATCTACAAGTTCAACGAGTGGAAAGCTGCCATGCTTGCCGAGGAAGGCGAGGAGCTGAAAATGATAGGTCTTAGTGATGAAGATATTGACAGATTCATTGAAGACTATTGGAACACTCCTTACGAAATGGATGGTGAGACCCATACAATCAGGGAGTGGAGCAGCATCTATGGAAACCAGCAGCTGAAAAAGAAGCTCAAAGAGCCTCTTGAAGAGAAGTATAAGAGACAGATGGAAGCCGAGCCAATCGAAGTGAAGGTGGGCGACATGAAGAACATTGAGGAGACTTTGCCTTATCTCTTGCCTCAGCAGCAGGAAGACGTATTGAAGGCTGAAACTCAGTTCTTCGGAAAGGAACATACTGACCGTGAGCACGCTTACGGTAAAGGCTATCTGTTTACCAATGGTACTGGTACAGGAAAAACATACACTGGTCTTGGTATTGCTAAGCGATTGGCTAAGCAGGGCAAAGGCAGAATACTCTTTATTACACCTAGCCAGAAGAAGGTTTCCGACTGGATAAAGGACGGAAAGAATCTTGGTCTGGATATTAAGGATCTTGACTCCTGGGCAAAAATGCGTGGAACCACCGCTACTACAGAAAGTGGTGAAGGTATGGTAATCACTACATTTGCAAACTTTGGTCTGAATAAGAAACTTCTTGAAACAGAGTGGGATGCCGTTGTCTATGACGAGTGTCACCGTATCATGGAAAACAAGAAGGGTACTGAAACAGCCAGAAGTATGCAGCACTACATGGTTACCAATCGTGACGAGAATCATTGTTTCCAGAGACTGCAGAGCATCAACCCTGAGTATCAGAAAATGAATGGTGCTGCTGAAAAGTTCGATGCGTTGAGACTAAAGGAAATCGAACGCATAAAGAAGGAGTATAAGAATAGCCACCCAAGTGCTACAGACAGAGATGTGGATAATGCCACATTAAAGAGCCTTCCAAGGGATTTGAACAGCTTTGCCCCTGCCGACGGAATGACTTTCCCTAAGCTTGGAAAAGCATATCAGGATTTCATCAAGGCAAGGGATGCATATAATAAGGTAGAGCCTAAGCTGAAAGAGCAGGCAAAGGATTCGTGGAAAAATACAAAGACAATATTCCTGTCTGCTACACCTTTCAATACAAGAGAGAATCTTGATTATGTTGAGGGCTATATCTTTAAGTACCCGGAAACGGACGAGAGAGGAATGGGTGGAAGAACCCAGTTCTATCTTAATCACTTTGGTGCGGCATACAAGTTCCGCTACCATCGTCTGGAGCAGAGCATCAGTAACCCGGATGCCGTAGCCAAGCAGGAGGTTGCCTTCTCTGATTACTTGCAGAACACACTTGGCACAATGAGCGGAAGAATCATAGATAGTCCTTACGATTACTCTAGAGACTTCCCTACCGTGGCTCCTGATCATGCCGAGGATTTCAATCATGCGGTGCAGGACACATTGAAGACAAAGTATCTGCATGATGCGTACAGCAAGACCATCGGTGATTACAACTATGGCAGTGCCCTTTTCGAGACTATGAAAGTGTCTGCTGCCATTGACAGAATCAAACAGCACTTGGATTTGGGTAGAAAGGTTGTTATCTTCCATCGCCGTGTAGAGAGCAAGGAACCTTTGGAGGCTCCATTCTCCTATATGCTTAGTGTAGCCAACAATCAGATCAAGATGATGAAGCCAGGCAAGGAGCGTGACGAATACATCAAGGAATGCACCGAGTTCCGAAACAAGTATGCAGACCTTCTGGAATGGGAGAAGACTCTTGACTACAGTATGCCAAGAGAACAGATTGCCAAGGTGTTTGGCGAGAAGAATGTGTTGTTCTTCAGCGGAAAGGAAAGCAAGAAGGTGAAGGATAAGGCGGTTGATACCTTTAATGATGACGATAGCGGCAAGAATATCATCGTGATTCAGGAAGCTTCTGGAAAGGAAGGAATCTCACTTCATGATACCACAAGCAAGCACCAGCGTGTCTGCATCACCCTCGCATTGCCTCAGAGTCCTATCACAGCCTTGCAGATTGAAGGTCGCATTTACCGTATCGGTAATATGAGCAATGCCATCTTTGAGTACCCTATCTTGGGTCTCAACTCTGAAATGATGCTTTTTGGAGAAAAGTTCAATAATCAGGTAAGTACTACCGAGAACCTTGCATTGGGCAGTCAGGCAAGAAACTTGCGTGACAGTTTCGCTAATGGTATCTTGGAACATAGTGGTATTGTACCGGTAGAGAACCAGGGTGTAGGCGGAAAGGAGTTTGACGCAGCAACACCAAGTGAGAATGACCCATTCGATAATGCGGTGCTTGATTATTACAGCAATCAGAAACTTAACAAGAACAATCGTGAAGGTAGCGACTACTTCCCTACTCCTGAACCTCTTGGTTACAAGATGGTAGAATGGGCTGGCTTGGGTGAAGGTGACTCTGTATTGGAGCCTAGTGCCGGTCATGGAGCCATCGCAAGATACGTGCCTAAGACTAACGAAATGGTAAGCATCGAACCTAGTCAAAGTCTCTTCACGAAGTTGCAGTTGAAGGCTGGCGGTTTGGGTAGAAAGTTCCTGAATAATACATTTGAGAACTATGCACTGAACAACAAGCACGATGTTATTGTTATGAATCCTCCTTTCGGCAAGGCTGGTGCATTGGCTATCCAGCATGTTGACAAGGCATTCAAGCACTTGGATGAAGGAGGTCGTATCGTAGCAATCATACCTAGAGGTTCAACAGACAAGAAGTTTGATAAGTGGTATAACGAGCAGAAGAACGTTGCCATGCGTGCTGAGGTAAATCTGCCTGACATTCTGTTCCAACAGGCGGGAACCAGAGTAGTATGCCGAGTAGTAGTATTGGATAAGATTTCCGACGCCGCTTTGAGAAGCAAGGCAGGTTATCCTGAAAAGATTGATCTGAGCGGTCATTACGATAAGATTGAAGATTTCTTCAATGATCTTCGGGATATTGAAATGCCTGAGCGTATCATTGATACGAATCTCAAAATGCAGAAGAAAGCCAAGGCTGCTGTCAAGGACATTATGGAAATCAAGGGCGTGAAAAACGTTTCTTATGGTAAGACAGGTATTGATGTATCTTTGACTGGTTCTTGGATGAACTACGGTATATCTTTCACTGGTAGTGACAAACCGAACTACTGGAGAGATAAGATGGCTAACTATTATACCAAATATGATGAGCTTCAAAAGCTGGAGTATCAGGAAAACAAGCAGGCGGTGTTTGATGAGTTGAAGAAACTATCTTGCAAGCTTGCCGGTATGACAGAGGATGAAATGCAGAGATATATCAGTAACCGTCAAGAAAACGGAAAAACTCACTTCCGTATAGAAGAAAATACTGAAAATGAGGGAAGTTCTGAAAAACTTTTCTTATCTTTGCAGCAGAAGTCAAACAATAAAAAAGAATATAATGAAACAGTTACAGAACTCGCAAACAGAGTTAAACAAGGAACAGCAAGAATTGCTGGAGAGATTGAAGAAGGTTCACGCGGTGGGTCCAGCCCTAACTACGGAGGGCTACCTGCAATTGTTGGAAAAATACTCAATGGAGCGTATAAGCAAGGGCGTGGACAATCTGGAGAAATGGCTGGAGGAGCATCCGACCGAAAGGGGAAGGAGATTCTTTCGCCTGACTTTGTTTATGCCAAAATAGAAGATTGGGCAAAAGAAAACAAGTGTTACTTTACCGAAGAAGATATTGCAAAAGATTCTTTGGATGGAGACGTGTGGAAAAATGGCGCAGAGGCTTACGTATATCGTTCTAAGGATGGTAAGTCTGCTATAAAAGTAATGGCATTTGATTCATACTATAAAAACCCTATTGATTATTATCTTGACAGAAACAGATACTTCAATGAGGTGTTCCCAGATTCTGCCATTGAAGTAATGGGTTATGGTAGAGACAAAAACGGGGAACAAACAATATTCTATAAGCAGCCTTTAATTGAAGGCGAAACTGTTATTGAACGTTTTAATGGCGACGAGTTAAAAGCTAACGAGTATGTTGACAATATGCTTGCAAACATGGGGTACGACAAAAAGGTTCCTCATGATGAATGGGGATGTATGTCAGATAGCAACGGAAAGTATAATATCTTTGATGTAAACTACAGTAATGTTATCATCGGTAAAGATGGAAAGCCTCACGTAATAGATGCAGAGGTTTTACCTGTAGACTATAAAAACGATGGCAAATTTGAGATAAAGGACAACGACTCAGACACTCATTTCCGAAATGATAACGATTCGCCAGTATCAATTTCTAAGGATGCTCCTGCAGTAGTAAAGCATGTTGCAAAGGTTGCCAAGGCTACAGGAGGCAAAGTTAAGATGCTGCAAAGTGCCGAAGAGGTAACCAATACAGAGGCTAAAGCAAGACTGGAAAAGGGTGAAAAGGTAGAAGGGTGGTATGATGAAAGCACAGGCGAAGTTGTGCTGTATATGCCAAACGTGCATGATAGTTATACTGCTGAAAAAACGGTATGGCATGAAATCGTAGGTCATAAAGGAATGCGTGAACTGTTCGGTAACGACAACTACGACAAATTCCTTAATGATATTTACTTCAATCTTGATAAACCGGAATACGCTGACCTCAAAAAGCTAGTCATGAAGGAACTGCAGTATAACCCATTCGATTACAGAAATGCCATCGAAGAGGCTATTGCAAGAATGGCAGAAGAGGGACATGGCGAACAAGGGCTTTGGAATAACCTGAAAAACAAAGTAACAAATATCTTTAGAGAGATTGGCTACCGTGTGGCGCCGAACACAAAAGATATTAAATATCTCTTGTGGCTCGCCAAGAATTACTCCAAGCATCCTGAGAGTGATGGCTACTTTGCCATCAGAAGAAATGCCTTGCTGCATAAGTTAGAGAAAGATAATACGCCTAGCATCGTGGAGAGAAACGGAATGTACTTTGATAATGACGGAAAGGACCATGATTATCTGCTAGACTTGAACCGTAAGGATTTCGAAGAGGCTACAGATGGAAAGGTGCACTTCCGAACCTCCCCTATGACTGCATCTAAGATTGAGGAGTATAACCGCAGACTTGGAACAAAACTCTACGCTTTCAAGGAAAGTACTGTTGATCATATGCAGTCCCTGCAAGAGGCCATGGAAATAATCTCTGGCGAAAAGCATGTATGGACAGACATTCCTTCTGCCTTCAACCCATTGCAGGCACAGAATCGTATTGATAGTATCGTGCAACAAAAGGCAGAAGAGTATGACCGAAAATATACGAAGCCTCTTGATGATTCTTTCAAGAAAGTCGTTTCTACCATGAGTGGTAACGGCAAAGACGAGCAGCTAAGAAACGCTCAACTCTACATGATTACCAAGCATGGATTGGAGCGTAACCGTGTATTCTTTGTTCGCGACGCAGTTCGTGATATGATGAAGGATGATATTACACAGGCAAAGGCATTGATGAAGGACTGGAACGACAAGCAGAAGGATTTGGCTGACGAACTAGAGAAAGGCAACATCAGATTTGATGAGTACCTGGAGCAAATGGACGAATGGATTCATAGCAACGTGGACGTTAACTTTATCGCTGGCGAACACGATTATTCAGGATTCCATGGTATGCAAAATATAGCCAAGACCTCTGCCCCATACGATGACAAGCTTGCCATTGACAACGTGATGAGCGCAGAAAGCCAGATGGGTAGCGATTTGGCAAAAGACTTCTGGACAAAGAAGAAGGCTGCAACAGATTACGTTATCGACCAAGAATACTACAACGGCTTTATTGATAACTCTGACAGAGACTATCTAAAGGGTATGTTCCAATGGTACGTTCCTCTCAGAAAGTTTGATGATACAACTGCAGAAGATGTGTATGGTTATATTGGAGAAAAGGGAGACCCTTCCAACTTTGTTGGTCCTGTATTGGCAAATGCAAAGGGAAGAAGCAGTCTGAGCGACATTAATGTTATGGCTCAAATATCTGCCATGGCCAAGTCTTCGCTTATCAATGGTGGAAAGAATGTAGTAAAACAACACTTTGCCAGATTCGTTTCTGCCTATGAAACTGGTAATACAAAAGATAAAATCTTTGTGGAGGTGAACCCTTGGTTAGAGAAGCACGTAATAGACGGTAATGAAGTTTGGGAAGAGGTTACACCTCAAATCCCTGAGAACGCCACACAGCAGCAAATAAGCAATATCCTACAAAACTTTGAGGACACAATGCAAGCGAAGAAAGCTACTGGTGATGCCAAACTTTCAAGACGAAACCCTAATATTGGTTTCAAATTCCAGCGTGCCAAGAATAAGTCTGAACATATCGTAGATGTGTATATAGCAGGTAAGAAAAGAAGTTTTGTCTGCCAAGGCAACCCAAGGGCAGCTCAAGCTCTCAATGGACTCTTGAAAGATTCGGGAACCAGAAATACTGTAACGCAATTTGATGCGAAGGTTACAAGAAAAATTGCTCAATTCAATACTTCGCTTAATCCAGACTTCATGATGTCTAACATGCTCAGAGACTTAACATTCGCTTCTGCCAATGTTACCAAGGAGGGGGCTAGCTATACAAAGGACTTTTTGAAAGAATATGCCGGGAATATGCTCTCTATCAAGAATGGCAAAGGTAGCGGAAACTATCTTACTATGTTCCGGAGATATAGAGACGGCAAGCTTGATATAAACAATGAACATGAAAGGATGTTCAAAGAGTTTATGGATAACGGCGGTCAGACCGGATTCGTTCAAATCAAGAAATTAGAAAGTCTGATTGAGGAATACGACAACTTGATCAAGAAAGGAAGTAAGGAGGCTGATGGCTGGTTTGCCAAGAAAATCAAGGAAGGTGGAACGTTTATTGAAACAGCCAACGAGATTATTGAAAATCTAGCTCGCTACTCTACTTACTGTACTTCACGAAAGCACGGAAGAAGCGTAGGACGAAGCATCTATGATGCCAAAGAGGTTTCAACAAACTTCAACCGCCATGGTTCTGGAGATGCCATCAAGACCTTGAAAACTTCGACAGATAGTAATATTGATAAGAAATTCCGTGGATCTCTCGGTTTCTTCAATAGCTGGATGAAGAATCATACGCAGTTCTATAACGCTGGCGTGCAAGGTGCAAACCTATTTTTCAAGAACTATAAGAGTGCATGGAAGACCGCAGCCGTTTCATTCGGAATGTTGCCTTTAGGGCTTGGTATTGCACAAGCATTAATCAACCAATTTCTGATTAACAATGAGGATGAGAAGGACAGAAAGGGAGTTAAGGATCCATACGCAGAGTTACCTGAATGGAAACGCAGAAACAACATCTGTATCTATACCGGACATGGAAACTTTAAGACTGTTCCTATTGCCATCGAGTTAAGAGCGTTTTTTGGTTTGGGCGATATTGCAGCTGGCTATGCTGTGAACGACAAATTGAAGAGTAGTACGCCTATCGGTTATGATATTTTGGGGCAGATGGCACAATTGGTTCCTGCCTCAGATTTTCTGGGACACCATTCACCAAGCAGCAGCATTAAGGAACTTGGAGAGGATGCGATGCTTGCAGTAACGCCGACAACCATTTCTCCTGCCATGGAACTTGCATTCAATCGAGATTGGACAGGCAGACCTTTCTATCGTGATTATGACTATCTTGATAAGGCTCCAAGATGGAAGAGGGCATACGACAATACAAATAATGTTTACATGAGCATCAATAAATGGGCTAACCAAGGCACAAATGGTATTGATGGATCTAATGCAGACATGAAGGGAAATGAAACTCTTGATTATCTTACAGCACCTTACGCTTGGGAACATTTGATAGACAGTTACACCGGCGGTATGGGTTCAACTATTGGTAGAACTTATAAAACTTTAGAAGCTGTCGGTAAGGGTGTTGTATCTGGAGCGAAGAGCAAAGAAGGATTCGGCAAGGGCTTCTCCGAAGAATTTGATAAGTTTGACAAAAATCAAATTCCTCTTTACAGGGTTTTCAACTATACTCCTAAAGAGGGGCAAGACATGCAGCGAACTAGATCGAAGTGGTATAACTATTCCGACGAGTTGAAGCAGACGGAATATAATATCAAGCAATTGACGACCAATACACCTGATGTTTTGAAGAACATTGAGAACAACGCCAAGAAGTTCAATTTCATTCATGGAGAGGAAGGAAAGGCGTATAATATCTGGAAGGCTGCAGATAATTATATTCAGAAGAAGAAGAAAATCTTAAAAAGAGTATCTGATCCGGAAGTAATCAAGTCGATTAACGAAGACATCAATCGAAAGATGCAAGAAGCGGTGAATGATTTGGATAAGCTAAATTAGAATCCGTATAAACTACAAAGAAAAGTGGCGATAGGTGATACAACCTATCGCTATTTTTTGTACTTTTGCAAAAACAAAAAATATTAAACTTATGAGGAAAATTATATTATTCTTTCTGTTGGCTATCGCATCGGCTAGCTGTTTTGCTCAAAGTGATGTTGTAACAGAAATGTGTGGGGTTAAGTTTGGCTCTGACAGACCAACTGCTAGAACTATTCTTACAAACAAGTATGGAGATCCTAGCATGGACGAATTAAATGCAATAGGTTTTGATAATGTAACTTATGCCGGGATAAAATTCGACTTTATATTTTTTACATTCCAAAATGATGGGGTCAGAAGTTATCTCAGCGAATGTATGATGGGTTTTTTATGCGATACTGCAGACGAGGCAAAGAGCGGCAGAGAATATCTTAAAGGCATACTAGGAAATAAATATGAAATGCAAGAAGAGATTGACGACAACAAATTTAAATGCTATTTTGGAGGCACTTCACCTGTTAATTCTGATGAATATGCATTTAAGTTGTATGTTACAAAAAATACAACTGACAAAAAAGGCTATTTTGTTTGTTTAAAATACGGAGAATTTGATTATATAAATGAAAGCTTATGAAAAGGATATTATCAATAGTAACCATAATAGCTTTGGCTTCTATGTGCCATGCTCAAAGTTCATGGGAATGTGAGAATTATATCAAACAATACGATGTACCATCAGAACTAAAAAGTCTTCCGAAAGATAAGGTTGCAGAGTTTTGGTGGAAGAGGCATTGGTATGACAAAAAGATAGACAAAATATATTCTGCAAAGTCAAAGACTGCCAAAAGATCTCTGTCTGAGTATGATCTTGCGTGCAACGCCATTAAGCGTGATATTAAACCTAACAAATATTGCGACCTTAAATATAAGGGGCTATTAAATACGCTTGATAGCATCTTTGATTTCTACAAGATACATCTTAATCTTAAAGTTCATATAAATCCTAGCAGCGAGTTTAATGCATCCACCTACCCTACTGGATTAATTTTTCTCAACACAGGATTGATTGAGAAACTTGATACGATGGAGATAGTTGCCGTACTAGCACATGAAATACAACATTTCATTGGCAAACATTCTCTTAACCACATATACGCAGCAAACAAGAAAGAGCGTAATAATAAGATGTGGGCAGAACTTGGTGGTGCGTTGGCTGCTACAGCTGTTGCATACTCTGGTGCATACAACTCAACTTATAGTTCTTCTAACGATGAACAATATCAGCAAAACGTTTTGCTTGCCGGCCACGCCTTTGATAGGGATGCTTATCTTGCAACTAGCAATTATAAAATGCGCTATTCTAGAGAGCAGGAGATAGAAGCCGATATTGCTTCATATCGTTTTTTACAATTTATTGGTGCAGACCCAAACATTATGATTAAGGTACTAGATAAGATTGCGGCCATGGAAGGCGGAAGAAGTACATCGAAGAAAGATGATCATCCATCTGCTATTTTCCGGAAGAATATTTTGCTGGCAATTAAAGAGTATGATAAAAAGTATAAATAATAAGGTGGAGTACAGATAGTACTCCACCTTATTATATTATATAGCCTTTAACTCTTTAATCATGTTTGATATTACATCGTACATTTTCCCGAGGAAGCCATGTTCTTCTGCTATATCCAACTTGTTTTGCTTAGCTTTTTTCTTATAAGCATTTATGGATATACCAAATCCATAATACAAATTCTGATAAATCTTTCTCCAAACATCTTGCTGCTTAATATCTGCTGCAGCAGAATATTGATTTACCAACTGGCGGACTTTGTCTCTGAGCTTTATTTCCGGAACAGAATTGGTAGAAGTCTCTGCTTCAAGAAGCTTTTGAGTATTCTCTATTCTTTCCTTCTCCATATTGGCAACCTTTTCCTCAATCATAGCGATTCTTCGCTCTTGTGAAACAAGTTGGTTGATGGACATCTGAAGAATCTCCAACTGAGACATCTGCTTTGGTTGCTCATTTATAAGAACTCTTCTCATGTTGTCAAAAGCATCATAAAATTCATCTTTGAATTTTAAGGCATTGACTCCATTCCAACCCATGACAAGTATAGAAAAACCTTTTTCGTTCATTATGTACATAGGGTTGCTTTTTCCAGTAACATCATCGTAACTTGTTGATTCAAAGGCTAAACGCATTTTTGCGTTCAGTGATTTGTCTTCAACATTAAGAAGTTTCTCAATACTTCTTATCACATCACTATGACGTTTTCCAAACTTTTGGGCTACCAACAAACTATTTGTAAGTACCAGGTTATTTGCACCTTTAAAGACCAAATCATTCATGCCGACTAATTTACGTTATCTCTCAACAAAGATGCTGCTTTCGCAATAGCCTCAATTAACTTTAGTGCATGTTGCTTGTTAAGCTGCAAAAAGAACTCGCCTTCGTTAGCGTTGTCGTACATACTGACAGCAACAACATCCTCGGTAGCCTTTACAGGATTTCCATCTTCATCTACAGAAAACATGGTGGAAGTTTCTACCTGAACCTGCACGTCTGAGCAGGTAAATAACTCTTCTGACTTAAACGCCTCATTTACATTCTTAAATTTCTTTACCATAATAATATATATTTTAAAATTTAACTTCAAATGAAAGGGCATAAGAAATGCCCCATCCGCTATTGTGAGAGGTGCAGACAGGGCATTGTATATTGTATGATGAAATCCATTGATTCTGTGTCTGTTTGTGCCTCTCACCTCACGAACTTACGAGTGCAAAGATAATACGAATTTTAGAATAAACCGCAATATAAATCGTTAAGAAAACTTTCGGCTTTAAACTGGTTTAAAACCAGTTTAAAAATATCATTTGATTTATTTATGCAGATGCCTTTATTTGTCGGCAATTCACAACATTTAACAGTTTTCAAGAATTGATATTTTGTCCGTAGTACGACTGGGCTTATGGTATGAGCAGCAGATTACTCAGCATAAATCCTTGAAAGACAGGTATCTAACCACCGAAAATTTTATTTTGAGCATAGTTAGGCAGAGCCTCATCTTCTTCGTAACTTTGCACCAAGTTCAATAGTGAACGAAACGAATAATCTATTTTATTATGTCAGAATCTAAGACATACATCTTTGGTGAAAACCAAAACGGAGGTTCAAACGGTATGCTTGGACTTCTTGCTCCTCTGCTCCAGAAGCAGGGTGTAGATCCAAATGTGCTTCTCGCCATGAAGGGCAACAATGGCTTCGGCGGTGAAGGTGGTTGGTTCATGTGGGTTATCTTCCTCTTCTTCCTTATGGGTTGGGGCGGTAATGGCTGGGGTGGCTTCGGCAATAACGGTCGTGGCGGTCTTGCTAACGAGATTAACAACGACAATGGTCGTGCCCTCTTGATGGATGCCATCGGTGGCAATCGTAATGCGCTCAGCAATTTGGCTACTCAGCTCAATTGTACCGAAGGTCAGATTCAGAATGCCATTTCTGCTTTGACTTCTCAGGTTCAGAGTGTAGGTAATCAGGTAGGTATGAGTGGCATGCAGACCATCAATGCTTTGCAGCAGGGCAACATGCAGATTGCTCAGCAGATTGCAAACTGCTGCTGCGAGAATCGTTTGGCTATCTGTCAGCAGACTGGTACCTTACAGAATGCCATCAACAACGTGGCTGTAGGTCAGGAGCGTGGCTTCTCTAACGTAGCTTACGAAACCCAGCGCCAGACTTGCGACTTGCATAACGCCATCAAGGAAAGCACTCAGACCATCGTTGACGGTCAGAAGCAGGCTGAGATGCGCGAAATGCAGAACAAGATTGATTCTCTGCGTGAGGAGAACAGTACCTTCAAGGCTTCCGCAATGACTTCACAAATCGTGGGTCAGGCTGTAGCACCAATCAATCAAGTTCTGGCAGGTCTGCAGAACGAGGTTGCAGGTATCAAGTGCAAGCTGCCAGAAACAGTAACCACCCCTTATAGCCCATTTACTGCTGTTCCTAATTGTGTAGCAGCTCAGTATGGTCTATATGGCCTCAATGCAGCCGCAAACGGCTTTTGGGGTTAAAGAAAGGAGGCTGCTATGTTATGGTTAAGACCTTATACATGGGTGAATCGTAACGGTTCGGCGGCTATCGCTTCTACTGGCGTGAAGGTGAATACTGCCGATGTGGTGTTCACCTTTAAAAACCACGCCTTCGTGAATGCCAACTACAGAGGAACGATTTTCGTAAATCTGAAACAGGCTATTCCGACAGGAACGACTGGTACGCTGCCTATCCTTTTCGAGACCAACGGCGTAACCCAAGCTGTAACCAAATTCAACGGTGATGCTTTGACGGTTGCAGACGTGCCGGGAACTGGAGTTGTTCAGCTCTGGTTTGAGAGAGACACTAACACCCTTCAGCTGATGACGGGTATTGTTTAACAAACAGAATAGATAATAGGAGATTACATTATGTTTCAAGGTTTAAGAACAAATTCTTTATTCTATGTGCTCGACAAGGGTGAAAACCCGAACTTGCAGATTGGTCAGGTTGTTTCGGTCAGCAACCCTCAGACAAAATATCCTACCTTCAACAATGGCTTCACGCCTCAGCCTATGGAAACTGTGGTTGATGTGAAGGTGAAGCTGAACGATGAAGAGGTGGATTTCAAGCAGCTACCTGCTAACGGACAGATAGCAAACGACAAGAACCTTGTGGTGAGCGACAACAAGGAAGCCATGAGTGCTGAGGTCGATACGATGCTGAGACAATCCAAGGCGATACTGGAGAGCGTAGATTACCACAAGAAAGTTGTTGATTCTTGTGAGGGAATGCTATTGCAACTCAACCCCCAGATTGCCAAGGAGAGGGAACAGACTGAGAAGATCAGCAAGCTGGAAGGCAAGGTTTCTGGCATGGAGGGCAAGCTCGACAAGATGATGGGATTGCTCCAACAGGCGATAACCAAGTAATCTCCTATCTATTCACTTTAAAAATCTTAGAATTATGATAATGGTTGAGATTACAGAAGACAAGTTTGATGGCTTGTATGAGAACGTGGAGAAGGGCTTGCGCTACTTGGATAAGGCGATGAACTGCCTAGGCGAAATGAAGCGTGAAGGCAGACGTGACCGGTACGGCGAGCGCAACCGCATGCCCGATTACAGAGGTCGTGGTGGCAGAAGTGGTATGCGAGAGCATGAAGAGTACGACGACATGCGCCAACGTGAAGACAGAGACCGTGGAGAACGTGATTATCGAAGCTACGGCGACGAGTATTAACTAACTTGGGGTTTGGTAGTGAAACAGATTTCGTTACCAAACCCTTTTTAATATCAGAAAGATTATGGAAAGAAAATACAGACAATCTTTGAACGCCTACGATTATCAGCCGGAAGAAATGAGGGCTTACCTGAGATACAATGGCTGGCACTTCAATAAGAAAATGTGTGAGTGGGCAGTAAAGCAGATGCGGAAGAACGGTAAGCCTATCCGCATGATGAGCAAGGAGGATATTGAGGACATTCTGAAGAAGAACAATATTGAGCTGGAGAATAATGTAGGCTATGATGCGGTTTACATCGCACACATGTGTCTGGCTGATTTCTACGGCTCGTCTATCACAGAAGAAAAGCAGATGGCCCAGTTTATCAAAGACTACGTAGATGATGAGGATCAGCAGGACGGTTTCATCTTCAACCGCTTCTATGCAGACACATCTTTCAATGGTGTGGGCATTCCTTGGGAAGAAATTCTTTAGTGATTAATTATTAAATTGAATGACTGAGCAGGAGATTTACTTGGAAAGGTATGACTGGACCGTACACGTAATGTACGATGTTCACTCAAAGGATGCCATGAAGGTAAGAAGGCATCTTCGGGATTTGGGATGCGCCGGCATTCCTCTCGAAGATGCCTGTAATCTCGTGCTCGAAGGTGAAGCGAATAAGGGGATAACCTATTCTAATGTTGATATAAGAAAAACGGTGGTTGTAATCGGCTGGACCACTTCGAGAGCAGAATATATGAACAGCCTCAGCCATGAAATGCTGCATGTGGTTCAGCATATTTCTGAACAGTTCTTGATAAATATGTATGGGGAGGAGGCTTGTTACTTGCTTGGTGGATTGGTGCAAGCTTGCTGTAAAATAAAAGGGTGAATCTTTCGACTCACCCTTCTTGAGAGTGTAAATTAAACTGTGTCAAGCTACAATAAAAGTAGTTTAACACAGTTTTTATATTATGGAC
>ERZ773229.642-NODE-642-length-28987-cov-43.942659_pt1 | contig 28987 bp, 34 predicted proteins | sample MGYA00580992_ERZ773229 | MGnify/ENA primary metagenome ERZ773229 (study PRJEB29015, sample SAMEA2737795) | human gut metagenome | biome: human gut; feature: human-associated habitat; material: faeces | place: China | collected 2012 ... | reverse complement strand
TATTACAATATGCATATAATTTTGATCCTTTTATATATTTAAATTTACATTCTGCATTTTGCTCTGGTGATAATTTAACTTTGCAAATATCTTTGTCATTAACAAGTGCAATCCATTCAATAAAATGTTCTTTTTCCATAACATGGTTTACTTTTACAAGTATTTCATCATCAACATATTCAAAAGTTGGAATATGTTTTTCAAACGATGCATCAACACTATTTGAAATTAACTTAACCATAGGTTCACCACAACAAGTTATTCCACAATCCACACAGTTACAATCATTGATTATTTCTACCAATGCACCACATTTTTGACATTTCTTAATTATTAATTCATTTTTCATTTGTTTCCTCCTTCTATAACAAATTCATATTTATTTAACTAAAAATTTACTATTTGCCTTTCATTATATATTGTACCAAATTTCTGACGAAAAGTCTTTATAAAACCTCACTAAATATCACCTCGTTAGTGATGTTAACTCTGTAGAACAAGTTTTGCAAGTTAATTTAAATTGTTTCTAATAAATGTCACTTATTCAATAGATTAAATTTCCATAATGTGATATAATGTCAAATGTAAAATGATGTAATAATTGAATGAAAGGATGATATTATGGATGCAAAAACAAATAATCAAAGCAAAAAGGATAACGAAACATACTATGCTATATATAGTAGAAAGTCAAAATTTACTGGTAAAGGTGACAGTATAGAAAACCAAATAGAATTATGCAAAAATCAGTTAATAAACAAATACAATATTGATGAAAATAATATTAAGGTATATCAGGATGAGGGATTTACTGGATATAATACCAATAGACCACAATTTCAAGAAATGATGAAAGATATACGAAATAAAAAAATTAAATGCATTATTGTATATAGATTAGATAGAATTAGTCGTAATGTTGCTGATTTTTGTAATCTTAAGAATGAATTTTTAAAATATAATGTAGACTTTATATCAATAACTGAAAACTTTGACACCTCTACTCCAATGGGATCTGCAATGCTTATGATATCATCCGTATTTGCTCAACTAGAAAGAGATACAATTGCTGAAAGAATAAAAGATAATATGTATGAACTTGCAAAAACAGGAAGATGGCTTGGTGGTAATACTCCTCTTGGGTATAAATCACAAAAAATAGAAAACCTATCAATTGATGGTAAAAAAAGAAGTTTATACAAACTTGAAATAATACCTGAAGAAGCAGAAATTATTAAACTTATATGGAATAAAATGTGCGAATTAAAAGGATTAGGAAAATTAGAATCATACTTGTTACAACAGGGAATCAAGACAAGAAATGGAAATAATTTTACAAGATTTTCACTAGTAACTATTCTTAAAAATCCTGTTTATGCAATAGCAGATGAAAAAATTAAACATTTCTTTGAAAAAATGAATGTTACGATTTATGAAAGTGAAGAAATAAAGTGTGATGGTAAAAATGGTTTAATGGCATATAATAAACGAGAAGAAATGATTGGAAGAACTAAAACTTATAAAGATGTTTCTGAATGGATTGTAGCTATTGGAAAACATCAAGGAATCATCTCAAGTGAGCAATTTATTCAAGTATGGAATTTAATAGAAAATAACAAAGATAAACGATGTAGAACACCACAACAAAATACTTCGATATTATCTGGTATTATTAGATGTAAACACTGTGGAAGTTATATGCGACCAAGACTTAGAAGTTCAGTTGCCCCTAATGGAGAAAGAAACTTTTCTTATCTTTGTGAACTTAAAGATAAGAGTCGAAAACAATTATGTAAATGTAAAAATATAAATGGTATTGAAACCGATAAACTTGTAATACAAAGAATTAAAGAGTTAACTTTACCAACTAGCGACTTTATGCAAAGACTAAAACTTATTGCAGATGGTAAAGAAAAAGAAACTACTAAAAAACAAAATGAATTACAAACTTTAAATGCTACACTAACTAGGAATAAAATGAAAATCGAATCATTAATTGATAGAATGGCAATTATTGATGCTGAGTTAATTAATGATGTGGCATTACAAATAAAAGATTTAAAATCTAAAAACAGCGAAATGGAAAAAAGAATTGCAGAATTAACAAAAGAAGTAAGTCAAGAAACTGATCAAAGAGAAATTGCTTCACTAGCATTAGATATGATAAACAAATATATGAATGCTTTTGATACACTGGATATAGTAGATAAAAGAATTATGATTAAATTATTAGTAAGTTCTGTTGAATCAGATGGAGAACATGTCTATATAAATTATATAGGCAGTTCTAATACAGCAATGTGTCCTCGAAGTGAGGGTAGCAGAAGTAGCTCATAGCGTTTTTTATGCACCAATGTATGTAGCAGATTCATTAGGGTACTTTAACGAAGAAGGGTTAGATGTATCAATAGTATTAACCAGTGGAGCAGACAACGTTATGGCTGCAGTTTTATCAGGAGATGTAGATATTGGTTTTTCAGGAACAGAAGCTACAATTTATGTATACAAAGGTAACGAAACAGATTATGTCATGACTTTCGCAGGATTAACTCAAAAAGATGGTAGTTTTCTAGTATCAAGAAAAAAAATAGATAATTTTAAAATAAGTGATTTAAAAGGAAAAACAGTAATCGGAGGAAGAAAAGGTGGAATGCCAGAAATGACCTTTGAATGGGCTCTAAGACAAAATGGAATAGATCCACAAAAAGATGTTAATATTGATACATCAATTGCCTTTTCAGCTATGCAAGGAGCATTTGTTTCAGGAATAGGAGACTTTGTTACATTGTTTGAACCTAATGCCACAGCTATAGAAAAACAAGGATTAGGTTACGTTGTAGCTTACATAGGTGAACTAGGAGGACCAGTTCCGTATACAGCATTTAATGCTAGAAAAAGTTATATTGAAAATAATCAAGATATTATAAAAAGTTTCTCAAAAGCTATAAATAAAGGTCTATCTTATGTTCACAATAATAAAAGTAGTGATATAGCCGAAAAAATAATAGATTATTTCCCTGATACATCTTTAAATGATTTAATCACTATAATAGATAGATACCAAAAAGGAGATGCTTGGAAAAAAGATATTTCTATAAGTCCATCTGAATGGAATCATATCCAAGATATAATTATTGCTTCAAATGAATTAGACGAGTATGTAGACTATGACAAATTGATATATACAAAGTATTTTACAAATTATGACTAATATTATTTCTATTAATAAATTATCAAAAAAATATCATAGCAAAAGGGAAACAACAGCTATCAAAAATTTAACATTATCAGTAAAAGAAGGTGAATACTTAGCTATAGTAGGACCATCAGGATGTGGAAAATCTACTCTATTATCTATTCTATCAGGAATTGAAAAAAAGAGTAGTGGAAGTATTATTTTACATAAAGATAACATAAAGTTTGGTTATATGCTCCAAGAAGATTGTCTATTTCCTTGGCTAAATATACTTGAAAATTGTTTATTAGGATTAAAAATAAAGAAAGAAATAACTAAAGAAAATAAAGAATATGTCATAAAATTACTTAACGATTATGGACTACATGATTTTATATACAGTTACCCAAATAGCTTATCTGGTGGTATGAGACAAAGAGTAGCTTTAATAAGGACACTAGCTATAAAACCAGATATTCTACTATTAGATGAACCATTTTCTGCACTAGACTATCAAACTAGATTAGTTCTATCAGAAGATGTATATAAAATGATTAAAGATAATCAAAAAACAGTAATTATGATAACACATGACATTGCCGAAAGTATATACTGAATTGACAAACCATTTAAAAACCCCTAAATAACTAAGGGGTTTAACATTGCACTTATATCATAAAGAATACTATATGTATATATATAGTGTTGTTTTAATTTTCATAATCCTAATATAATCCAAACACTTTTTATCTTTTCTTTAAAGTTCCAGAAGTTACTTGATTATAAAATCCACCTGGGGCAAAGTATTTACTATCATTTAAAAATTTATTATTGGAAACATAAGCTAAATAAGAATCTAAATCTGTAACATTTGAATATGGATGTGATAATGATACCTCTCCATGACCTGTAAACGCTAAGAATTTTCTTGCTGTAAGATTATCATATCCTAAAAATTCAACAGCTTGTTCAATAAAGGCATGTCCATAATCATGTCCTCTATATAATCTGTGTGAAAATACATCATACGGAAATCTCGCAACTAATCCACTTTTTTCTTGAGCTTCCAAAAAATCTGAATTTCCTCTACTTTCAGCACTACAAACAGCTTCTGCTAATTCTTTTGGTAGAGTACATTTTTCTCGTAAAGTTTTTTCTTTTTCACAAACATCATAATAATTATCAGCCATTATATCTATATGACCATATTGATCTCTTTTATAATCTAGTTTTGGACTAGATTCACCATAAGCACATACTACATAACCACATTTTTCTAGTTCTCTCGCTGTTATTTCATTATAAGGTAAAATACAGGTATGTCCATCTCTAGCTATAAAATTTAGGGTTGAACCATAACAATATACTACTCCCATAGATAGCAATGAATTTTCTCTTTCTGCGACAGCCATACCATTATCATGTACATCAGCAGGAATATCACATTTTTGAATTGCTAATTCCCTCAATTCAGCAGGAATCTCTTTTATTCCAAGAGCGTCGGCACATTGTCCTGCTAATATTTGTCTTCTTTCGTTATAATCACTATAAATCATTTAAACCTCCTATATTTTTATAATAATATTTTAAAAGCTATATTTTTTTAAAATTTCATTTCTTTCATTATGAATTGTTAAATAAACCTACTATAAACATAATAACATGTTTTTTAAAAAAAAGCAAGTTTTTCTTTACTGTTCTTCAATTCGCAAAGTAGATTTTTACTTGACAAATGAAAAATTACTTGTCTAATCCTAACAAGTAATCTTTTTTGACCTTATAAAGTTTTGATAATTTTTCAACATATTTATCCGCTGGAAGAGCTAAACTATCTTCCCAAGCTTGTATAGTTTCTTCGCTTACTTCTAACTCTTTTGCTAATTGTTCTATTGTGTATCTATTTTTCTTTCTTGTATCTCTTAAACGAATGCCAATATCGACATCTGTATATGTATTTATGTTAGACGTTGTTCCAAACATACCTTTTCTTACTGTTCTCATATAAACCTCCTTCGGTTTCATTGATTTATCAATATAATTATACTATAATATTACATAAAAATAAATGGGGTTGTCTTATTTCAGGGAGGTTTTTGATATGATTAAGATATGTAAAGAGAATAAAGAATCGGTTTTAAGGAAAATTTATACAGGAGCTTTTGATAATGTTGCGGCAAGTGTGTCTAATTTAGTAGATGACATTATTTTAAGTATGCACAAAAGCGGAATACTTGCTTGTCTTGCAAATAAATTGCCTGATAAAAGAGCACACAACACAACTATACCATTTGAATTAGTAATGGCTTTATCTGTTGCAGCTAAAATGAAAACAAATACTAGCATTTGTGATGTTCCTTATGCTATTACAGACCATAGAGTATTAGCTGAATTAGGTTACAATATTATTGATACAGAAAAAGATTTAAAGGCTGGTATGATGACTGAAAGCAGTTTGCGTTTTCTATTTGGAAAATATGAAGCAAAGGAATTGTTTAAATCATACAATGAAGTTGTACAAGAACAAATTATGCCAAAACTAAATTATAAACCTAATATTCATATTCTTGACTGCACTGAATTGTCTGTAAATCTTGATAATAAAAACTACGAACAATCTGCCGTAACAACCAATAAATATGGCGATGCTGACCGTGGTTATAAACTAGCATCTCTACGTGGAATTGTTGAAGATACGGGTATAATTGAGGAAATTGAGTTTGGTGCAATGAATGTTCACGATTTAGAACTTAGTAGAGAAATGCTGAAAACTACAAAGGCATTTAATCCTGGAGATATTCTTATCGAAGACAGAGGTTTTCTTGATAGAGATTTAATAAATTATTTAAAAAATGAAAGACAAATAGATGTTTATGTACCCTTGAGAAGTAATATGAATGCCTATCAAATAGCTGTACAAATTGCAAAAGATGAAGATAAATGGGAACAACACCCTAGCCGCGAAAAGCAAAAGATTGCATTTGTACCTAATCTTAAAAATTATTGGTGGTCTGACGTGGCACAATCTCGCAAAAAATATAATGAAAATGACGACGTGGAAATTAATTCTTGTGTTGTTTGGGACACTGAAACAGACTCTTATTTCGTATTTATTACTACTGACACAACGGTAAATGCAAAACAAATTATAACGACATATGAATTGAGACCTGAAATTGAAGAAGACTATCGTCAATTAAAGGATTTCTGGAAACTACAAGACTTTAAAAGTACAAAAATTAATATGATAGCATTGCATATAATTATGGTTTTATTTGGATATTTATTCTTCCAACTATACACATTAATGCCAGAAGGAGAACAATATTCTCATAAATCTTTACCAGTAATTTTAAAGAATTATCAACCAGTTGCTATGCCCTACTTAGTTTTTTATGCTGATGATGAATTTGGAATATTTAGTATATCCGAGATAATTAAACTATTTTCATCCTGTAACGAAATATCACAAGAACGGCTACTAAAGATTTTGGGATAGCGTAAAAAAAGAGGCTACTGTAGAATAAATCTATAATAACCTCATCGTTCTTTGACAATTTATTTTAGAATAGGACTTTCATCAAAACCTTATAATGTTTATCATCAATTTCTATTAGACTTTTCTTACCATCTTTAAATAAAATTGCAACATTATAAATTCCTTTTGTCTTTCCAGACACACCTGCCAATAATCCCACTGGCCCTAGAAGTAAAGCTCCAGCACCAGCTCTTAACATAGTACTAGATGCTGATTTCACTTTATCTTCTGTTAATACTTCGTAACTTTCAACTGTACTTTTATCGAGAGTAATATGTGTAGTAGTAAAAAGGTCATTGTCCTTACCATATCCAAAAACTAGTTGCGTTCCAAGACCTTCTATTCTCACACTGTCATCAACATAATCCCCACTAAGAACTTTATTTTTTGCACTTGCCATAAATTATCCAACTCCTATCACTATTAATTATATCACACAACGGACATTGTGTCCATATATTTTGATGGACTTTTTGTCCATAATAATAAGTAGGAGAGTGATGCAATGACACACGACGATGCTTATTATTTTAATGTGATTAGATATAACATAAAAAGAATAAGAGAAAGTAAAAATTTAACTCAACAACAATTAGCCGATAAAGCAAATATCACAATGAATTATCTTTCAAAGATAGAAAGTACAAAAATGCAACGTGGCCTTTCAATAGTTATACTTGGAAGACTTGCTGATGCTTTAGAAGTTGATATTAGAGATTTGTTTAATCCAATAGATGAAAAAGACCCTACCAATAAATAGTAGGGTCTTTGCTTATTTTTTCCATCTACCTTTTGCTGTAATATCTAAAATACAATTACCAATAGTTCTCGAAGAAACTGTACATAATTGAACCTTTCCTGGCGAACTGGTACTGTAACCATTGTTATCAACCATTGCCACCCATATAAGTTATATTAACAACTGGTTTTTCTATAAATGTAGCCGCATAATTACCTAAATCAACCACCGTATCATTTTCATTAATAAATAATGTATACCAACTATTTGTCAGCTTAACATTCTTTTGTATAATTCTTTTAGAACATATCATAGTACCATCTGAATACTTTGTATATTCACCATTTGAATTACTTCCACTTTCAACTATAGTATCTAAATATGTGTATAAAGGTGTGATTTGTGAACCTTGTTTGTGAACAATACTTGATGTTTCTAAATATAAGTCATTTGCTAGTTTAACTGTGCTACCCAATTAAACCACCCCCAACATTTAGACTAAAATATTTGAATGATTTATTATTGCAGAGCAAGTTGCCCCCCCCTAGACGATAAAATTGTCTTTTTATATTTAACTTTTCCTCCTTCTTTACAAAGAAAGGCAAAAAATTCATCGTAACTTAATATCTAATTTCCTTTACTTATGATATAATAAATATGTCCAAACCATAATTTTAATGAAGGGAGGATGATACTATATGACTCAAATAACTCGTAAAACAGTTATCAAACGTGTTGGCAATAGACTTGTTCATATCAAGACTATTACTAAAAAACGCTAGATAGTTGTATAGTAAACAAGGAAAGTTAGAAAACAAGGAATTTTGTTTGGACACCAAGGTCGAGGCTCCCTCTCGGCTTTTTATTTTGGTATCAGTAACGAGTGAAAATTTTGTCCTCCTCTTTCATAGATAATATTTTTGTAATAAATAAAAGAAATCCTATTAAATACAAGGTTTCTTATTGGTTGGAATTTCAAACGATTTGCTGGCAAACTCATTGACAAATAGTAGAAATTACAATAAAATTAATATGGAAGCCTAATAGTAACCTCTTCTTGCAAAATATATTTTGTAAGACAAGGAGGTGATAGTATGGGAATAAACCAACACGTTACGAAAAAGAACGGTGAATGGCGAGTTATTGGTGAAGGAAATAGCAGAGCTACTAAAAAATTTGCTACACAAAAAGAGGCAATTGATTATGGTAGAAAAGTTGCTATAAACCAACAAGCAGAGCTTGTTATACACGGAGTAAACGGTAGAATTAGGGATAAGGACTCATATGGTAATGACCCAATCCCACCTAGAGATACTAAAATGTAAAAAAAAAGACTAATTGGCGTTAGTCCTTAAATCTTGCAAGAAGACTCTTACTATGATTACAATTTAATTATAGCATAAAGTTTAAATATTATTGTCAAATTTTTTTGACAGTAATGTAAACCAGTGTATAATTACCCAAAAGGCTTCTTAAAGCACTATAACAAAATATAGTGCTTTTTATTATACATTAATTATTATAAAATACAACAATAAATTTATTCATATCTATACAACATTTCTAAAAATTATTAAAAATGTTATCTACTTTGCGAATTGAAGTTACTGTTGATAATCATAAAACTTAATATCTAATACTTCTGCTTTACCATTGTGTCTATCAGTATCTCTATTAACTATGGTTATACTCTCTACAAACTCATTTAAGAAGTTTAGTTTCTCCTTATCGGTTAATAGTTTCCAATGGTCTACGATATACCTTGATATTTCTGCTTTATTTATATCAGGTTTCTTTGTATAGACTTGTTCTAAACGAGATAGTCTAGTTTCATTTACTTGAATTATGTTATCTAGTTCTTCACTCATATATTTGAATTGGTTATAATCTATCTTTTGTGCCATAAACAAGTCCATTACTTCTTTTTGTTTTGCACGTTTATTTATGAGCAATTTTTTAATGTTTTCTATTTCTTCTAAATCAACGTCTTCTTCTTCAATAACTAAATCATCTATTGCATCAAACTCTGCTATATTATTTTTTAAATACTCTATAAACGCTTCTTCTGCTTTGAGATGTGATACATACCTAGCAGTACATATTTGTTTTTCTTGATTAACACATCTATAAGCATTAAATAAATTTCGTGTACCATCTTTTCTTAATCTACCAATTGTTCTAGCAGTAGTTAATCTCTTACCACATACTCCACAAACTAGGGTACCACAAAAGTATACGTCGTCCTTTGGTCTATTGGTATGTACTTTTGTTTCAATTTTAGATAAATTATCTTGAACCTTATTCCACATTTTCTCACTAATAATGGGCTTATGTTTTCCATCTCCTATATAGTAATCTTTTCTTCCTATACCATACTGTACTTTACCAATATATACTGGGTTAGATAACATTAATCTTATTAGTTTTGGCGACCATACACCTACAAAGGTTTTAGTACCAACAATTTCACCATTCCTACCTATATTAACAGTATCACCTGCACGTTTAGTAGGTATACCCTCAGCAGTTAATCTTTTAGCGATAGTAGTAAAGGAAGTACCCTCTATATACATTTTAAATATTCTTCTAACAACCTTTGCTTCTTCTTGATTTATAATAATTACTTTATTTCCTTTTTTTCTATTATAACCATAAGGAGTACAAGCACAACATAGAGTATAACCTTGTTTTGCTTTTTGATTAAATGCAACTTTAATTCTTTCTGATGTTAACTCTCTTTCGTGTTGAGCAAACAACCCTTTAAGCAATGTCATAAACTTGCCATTTGAATTACTTATATCTACTTTTCCGTCTGATATAGACCATACGTCAACCTCATACTTTTGGAATAGTTGTATAAAATCTTCTGTATCGGTTAGGTTTCTTGTTAATCTATCAAACTTTTGGATTAACACTACGTCTATTTTGCCGTCTTGTATATCCTTAATTAGTCTTCTTACTGATGGTCTACCTTCAACATCTTTTCCACTAATACCTTCATCTGCATAGACATCGTAAACTTTGAAATTACTTGTCTTTGCAAATGAAATAAGGTTTTGTTTTTGCGCTGCTACTGAATAACCCTCCTGTGCTTGTCTTTCGGTAGATACACGGATATATATACCAGCATTCCTCATATTACTTTTGCTCCTTACTAGATTGTAGCATTCTAGGTACAGATGTTTTTACAAAGAACTCTAACATCTTTAGTTGCTGTTCTTTTGATAACTTTATTTTTTTACTATCTATTGATAGTTTATTTTTCATAAATTCTCACTCTTTCATTTAAACTTATGAAATTCAAGACAACTTTTTGCCTTAAATATAACTGCGAAAGAGTAAATAAGTATACTGCTACAATCGGACGACAATTGTAACAGCTTTTACCCAATAAATAAAGCCCTAAACCTTTAGATTAGAATATAACAATATTTACTTAATATAACATCATCATAATCATTATATACGGGTTAGGTTTTTCATAACACGGATTTGTTATGATGATATTATATTAAGCATATTATTATATTAACAAACCCATTTTCCTTATTTTTCAACCTTTCTCACACATTTTTAATACACCTCCTATAGAATATTTACCAAGCAACTATAATAAATGTTATTACTTAGTCTTGCTTTTCTTACCAATTAGTATTGTTACATATAACTCTCCATCTCTAATATAACCATATACTGCCATAACTACCTCCCTCTATTAAATCAAGGGTTGACTATATTGATTTAATATTTTCATACCTTATTTAACCCATAATCAACCAAGATTTATTATTAAATTAATCAAATGTTAGACTTTACATATCATTTTTTTTGAAGTCTAGTGGTTCTTCGTCTTCTACTTCAAGTCCATACTTGATTTTTAGTAATTTTCTTATATTCCGCTTTAGTTGTTTTTTTTTTGAACTTCATAATTAAATAACTCAGCCATTATTGAGTTAATGTGTATTTGGAACTTTTCCTCGTACATAGTAGAGTCATAATACCCAGTAGCAAAATAATATGCTACTACCTCTGGTACAATATACTCCTCTAAGTACTCCTCAACTTTCTTATGATGTGGCTCTATAATATCTTCAAACTCTTTATCACTAATATCTCGGTCTGTGTCTTTTAGGAACATCACTATCACCACCTAACACTTTGTCTACTATTCCATATTGTAGTGCATTATTAGCACTTAACCACCAGTCTTTACCAGTATCCTCCTTTTTAATTTGCTTATAAGACCTATTACTTTTTTCGGCAAGTATTTTAAATATTTTATAATTTAAGTCTTTTGAGTGGTCTAAACGATTTTGCATTTCGCCGACCTTTCCAGTTGAAAATGAACTGACTTCGTGAATCATTACACTTGCATTTGGTAGTATAAACCTTTTACCCTTTGTACCATTAACTAGTAATATACAGGCGATTGAACTACACTTACCAACACCTATTGTTGATACATCACTTTTAATCATATTCATAGTGTCATATATGGCTAGTCCACTTGATACTGCACCTCCATTAGAATTGATATACATTGTAATATCTTTGGGGCTTTGTATGTCAAGTCTTAACAACTGGTCTATAACATCTTTGGCTTTTTCATTGTCTATTTCTCCGTCAACATAAATAATTCTATTGTCTAATAAATTAATAGACGATATTTTCTTTTCCTTAACTTGCTCCCTTTTGTGCCTATTGTAATTCATAAATTAATCCTTCCTTAACAAATTACATCTATTAATCTACCAGCATTTTTTTAATGTATTAACTGACGTAGAAACTTTACTGCCATCCAAAAGTGTAACCTTCCTATATATTATTATAGATTGTTGGGGGAGGTACTGCCTTTTTCTAGACAATCATGATTAAAGGGAGGAGGAAAAGTATGTCTGCTGATGAGATAATTGAAGCAAAAGACATAGCGTTAGGGCAACAACTAGAATACTGCGATAACCACTGGAATATTCCAATATGGAAACTTGCTAATACTGGACTATTTGACAGTCTAGCTGAAATAGAAGTATTCTTCTTTTCGTTTGATGTTTATTACTACAGCACTGACATTGCACTAATTAAACGTCTTGGCAAACTATATCTTGATATGCTAGATGAACAAGGTATCAACCGATTGTTCTACGTCTAAAAATAAGGGAGCCATTTGGTTTCCTTATTTCACTTATGTTTCAATGATTACATTTATTTGGTATATTGCCGAAGCTATATCAATGGCAGATAGAGTAGTAGTCTTAACTAATAGACCATGTCAAGTAAAAAAAGTATATGACATTAACTTAACTAACAAGTCAACTCCAATAGAAAACAGAAAATGTAAAGAATTTTCCAAATACTATGATGAAATATGGAAGGAGTTAGACTTCCATGTATAGTAAAGAACATATAAATTATCTAAAAAAAGAGAAAAGAAAAAAAGTACTAGTTCATATAACACAAATAACTATTCTAATAGTATTTTTATTAATATGGGAGTATTTATCCCAAAAAGAATTGATAAATCCTTTTATATATTCAAGTCCAAGTAAAGTAATAAAAACAATTATTTCTCTATATAAAAGTAATAATTTATTTAATCATATATTTATTACCATATATGAAACATTTATAAGCTTTATGTTAGCTACTCTAATAGGAACACTTGTAGCTATAATACTATGGTTTAATAAATTTCTATATAAAGTATTTGATCCATATTTAACAATAATTAACAGTATGCCTAAAGTAGCTCTAGGTCCGATAATAATAATACTTTGTGGAGCTAATATGAAATCTATTATTATAATGGCTCTATTAATATCTGTAATAATAACTATATCTAATGTATATAATGGTTTTTCAAACACAGATAAGAATAAAATAAAATTACTAAAAAGCCTAGGAGCAACAAAATTTCAAATACTAGAAATATTAGTAATGCCAAGTAATTATTCAGTTATTATTAATAGTTTAAAAATAAATGTAAGTATGTCATTAATTGGTGTTATTATGGGAGAGTTTTTAGTAAGTAAAAAAGGAATAGGTTACCTAATTAACTATGGATCTCAAGTATTTAACTTAAATTTAGTTATTTCAGGAATTATTATCTTACTTTTAGTATCATATATTATGTATCTAATCGTAGCATATATTGAAAAAATTTTAATAAAGGAATATTATGATTAATTCATACTATTCCTTTCAGACTGTTGACAAAGTCGTAAGATTTTGAAAATAGTCTTTTTATTTTTTGAAAAAAGTTATATAATGAATATGCGAGGTTCTTATTCTCAACAAATAAGTTAACATACCTCGCTTTTTTATTGAAAAATGATATAATTATATTGTTGAGGATAAGGAAGTGATTTAGATGTTAACAAAAAGACCAAAAAGACAATATTCAAGTGAAATTATTAATTTAGAAAGTATGATTCCTGAAAATCATTTTTTGAGAGTTATTGAAAAATATTTTGATTGGAACTTTATATATGATGAAGTAGAAAAACAATATTCTGTATTTGGAAGACCAAGTATAGATCCTGTTGTTTTATTTAAAATACATATATTAAAGTTTCTTTTTCATGAAGATAGTTTAAGAAAAACTTATGAAACATTACAATATAATCTTTTATACAGATGATTTATTGGCTATGGAATAAATGAGGAAGTTTCGAACCATTTAACATATTCTCAAAATTATAAAAGAAAATTTTGTAAACTAGAAAAAGATATATTACAAACTGTGTTTGATAAGGTAATAGATTTATTAATTCAATTTGATTGCTTAGATACAACAGCTATTTATATAGATTCCACCAATACGAAAGCATATGCAAATAAAAAGAAGAATCATAAAGAAATGGTTAAGATTGAGGCCAAGAAATATCAAAAGGAATTAGAACTTGAAATAGCACTAAAAGGACTACATGATAAAGATTTAACTGAAGAAGAATATTTTGATGAAGTAGAAAGAATAGTAAAATGTAATGAAGAAGTTAATACTGAAGAAGTTATTGGAGAAAAGGAAATTATAGTAAGTAATATTGATCCAGATGCAGGTATTTTATACAAGAATGATAAAGAGAAAATGTTTGCTTACAATACGTCTGTTATATGTGATAATTTCGGTATTATCAGTATCTTCTACTTCTTCTACATTTATATTTTTTTGAATATTATTGATTTCTTCGTTAGTTTTATTTGAATCAACCTTCCATTTAACTATATTAAATATAGATATTGTTAAAATTATAATAAGAGTAATAATTACTAAAATAAATAATAAATTCTTCAATTTAAGCGTTCTTTTCTTTTTTTTTCATATTATTTATTCCTTTACAAGTAGATTAAAATTTTTAAGTGCATCAACTAGTTTAGGGTGTCTGATAACAAAATGAATAGTTGGATTAGCATTTTTATGAATAATAACATAATTATTACCACAAATTGTAATAGTTATATTTTTAAATGTTGTAAATCTGTTTTCTATTACTTTATAATTTTTATTATTTTTAGCATATTCTTTAGTACTTTTTAAATGTTCTTTATATTCTTCATAAGAATAAGTGATATTTTTACTATAAAACATATTACTTAGTAATAAATAATTTTCATTTTCTTTATAATCTTTTTTATTTGAAATATATATAAAGTCAGTTAAATTATTATTCTTCAATATGTATTCAAAGTAATCTTTTTCATTGTTTTTATATTTGATTATTTCTTTAATTTCCTTATCATTTATATTATTATTTTTTAATATTTTAATAAGTAAATCATCATTTATAGTAAATAAAGGTAATGAAGAAATATATCTTGTTCTATCACATACTATATTTTTATCTTTCTTTAAAAATAAATGGAATTCTTTTATGTTGCCTTCCCTATAAATTTCCATAAGTGGTTTAGCTTTTTTAAGAAGTAAATCACTTTTTTCTTTGTAGTATTCAATTTCATTTTTATTAGTAGTTAAATAATACATACCCTTATTATGAAAACCATTTATACATTCACCAGATAAAGCTGCTGCTGCTGACACATAGTTTAAATGATTATATACATTGTTTTTAAGATTACTTAAATAATAAGGAGATATTTGACCAGTCATATAAATAGGAATCCAACTTTCTAGACCAAGCATCATTTCATTAAAAGGTCTATCTAAGTTATGGATAATATTTAGATGATGTCCTTTTTTTAAACACATAGCAATAGCAAACATCCATTTTTTACCAAATTCTATATCTTCAGCCATATCTTCCATAGGCATATCACTACACATAAATATATCTTCTTTAGATTTATATAAAACAGTCCCTTTAAAAAAATTTAACTCACCTTGTTTCATTTCTTCAATACCATAATAATGTTTTGTTTTGGCTTTATAAAAAGGAATATTAGGAACTTTTAATTCATCAAATTTTATTACTTTTATATAATCATCTAGATTAAATGAATCAAGATGATGTAAAAAATCAGAAATTTGATTTTTAACAGGAACTATTTCACTAGTTAACCAATTAAATAAAGTGTTATAGATTTTTTCATTTGATAAATCACTTTTTTTACATCCAATAACCATCATTAAATTATTAATATCATCATGATTTTTATACCTATTCAAAATAAAAGAACATATTTTATTTGAAAACTCTATTGGATTAGATGGTCTAGCTTTTCCATATCTAATTCTTGAAATATGAGAAGCATCAAATACAATATACTTTGACATTTCATGAGTATTTATGTTTAACGATGTTATTAAAGTATTTAAATTATTACTAAATGTAGTATAGTCAAAGTTATCACTAGTTAATACACTATTAAAATCACTTACTATTTTATCAAAAGTATAATTATTTTTATCACTATCTTTAGCAATAATAAAAAGAGCTTTAGTTAATTTATTTAATTGTTCACTATTTTTTACTGGAGTTCTTTCACCACTTCTATATCTACTTATAACAGATTCAGATAGTCCAGATTCATCAGATAATTTTTTTGAAGAACAATCTAGTTCTTTCAAATACTTATTTAAAACTTCTTTAAACTTCATAATACACCATTCCTTAAACACTATTATACTATACTTTTTAAATAACAAAAATAACTTTCCATCAAAAACAATGATTTTTAAGACAAGTCTATTGTTCTATTTAAACATTTAACTTATAATAATAATTAGGAAGGAGGAACGATATGATTAAGATTGGAAAATTAAATATTTCAAAAAGAAATCTTATTATAATAGGTGTAGTTATTCTAATAGTAATAGGAGGTATTCTTTTATTACCTAGAGGTAATAGTAAAGGACTATTTTATAATCCAGATAAAAATATTAAAATAGTAAAATCAGAGGCTAGTAAAATAGAACTTGAAGATTATAAAACAAATGAGTTTTCTATTAAGAAACCAAAAGGATGGAAAGTAGATACATTAGGAGATTATATTCATTATACAATTAAAGTATATAATCCAGATAAACCACTTTATCAATTTTTCTTAAATATGAAAACAGAAGGCTATAATAAATCAGAAGATGCCAAAAGATGGCAACAAAAATACTATCCAAATGATATGTTTGCTAAAACTAGTGTAATAGCCACTAAAGATACAGAAGGATTTTATAAAATATTTAATGATTTAGGTACTTTAAATAATACGGCTGCATTTACTTTTCCAACTTTAACAGATTTTACTGTAAGTGAAAATCTAGGTAAAGGAGTACTTGGAGGAGATATATTAAGAGCAACATTTAAGGATGCAAATGGCGAAGAAGGTGAAGGAATATTTACTGCTTATGTATATGATGTAGGTACTTATTATGTTTATGAAAATATAATTTCAGGAAAACAAATAGATATACAATACTTAAGTGTATATGATACGATTTTTATTACTACACCAAAAGATGAATTTATTGATTGGGAAGATACATTAAATACTATTTGTTCTTCACTTAGTTTTACAGATACATTTATAAATGGATTTAATAATGAACAAGATGCTGTTATGAAAAATTTCCAACAAATTAGAGCAATAGGTAATCAAATAAGTGATGGAATAATGGATTCATGGAATAAAAGAAATACATCTTTTGATATTATGAGTCAAAAACAAAGTGATGCGACACTTGGTTATGAAAGAGTATATGATACTGAAACTAATGAAATATATAAAGCATATAATGGATTTAATGATGAATATGATGGAGAAAGATATAAACCAGTAACTGACGATATGTACTTACAAAAGACAAGTGGATATATAGAAAAGTAGGTGTGATATGAAGAATAAAAAAATAATTTATGCTATTATAGGAATTGTTATATTAATATCTATGGTGGTTATTATTGCTATAATAAGTAATAAACCAATGCCAATAGATCATACACCTAAAGAGTCAACATCTATCATCGAAGAATTAAAAAAGAAGTACTCAGATAAAAAGTATTTAAAATTAACTGGTGGAGAAATATTAAACGAAGATACATGTTTTAACAAATACTCCTTTATAAATAATAATTCCATATATATTTTCAATCCGGAAAAATTAGATAGTGGAGAATTTAATTATAAAAAAGTATATGATGTAGATAAAAATATCAAGGTTATGAATATTACTCCTAATGCTGGACCAGATATAAAGTTTTATGATTATAATGATACCATATATACATTACATGATAATAATACAGATAATAAAATAAATGATAGTTATGATATGTATTTAAAAGCTAATTATAGCTTAAGTGATTATCTAAAATGGGAATATTCACTAGAATTTCTTGGTAAAAAAATAGATTATGATTTCATGTCTAATTATGTTTATGTAAAAGATAATATTTTATATAGTAAAAATTATGGTAATGAAAGGTATCCTACTACTGAAAAAGTAAGTGGTAATTATGAAGGTGAAAAAGTAATTAGAATATATAATGAAAGAATAGTAAAAACAGATAAAGGTTTTTATGAATTAATGAGTTATTTTGATACTGATTTAAATAAAACAGTTACTACTACAGTAAAAATTAATATGTTAACTAAATATTATGATGAAGTATTAACTTTTACATATAAATATGTAGTATTAAAAGATTTAACACTTATACCTATAAATGATATTATGGAAAATAGAGTAAGAGAATATCAAGACGATTATTTCTTAAGTGGATTTAACTATATGAGTGAAGTTAGGTATGAAGAATGATGAGAGAAGAAGATGCATAGAGTAAAATAATTGAGTTAGATACATTCTAGCTCTTTTTAATTTATAAAATCAGTGATATAATTATATATAGAAGTTATTAGATAGGTAGGTGAAAACTATGAAAAAAATCTATATCGTAACAGGGGCAAATGGCTTTTTAGGAAATAATATTATAAGAAAGTTAGAACAAGATGATAATAATGAAATAAGAGCTTTCGTTTTAAATGGCGAATCAATAAAATCATTAGAAAAATTAAAGTGCAAAATATATTATGGAGATGTTGCAAAGAAAGAAACATTATTACCTCTTTTTGAAAACATAGATGGAAAAGAAGTATTTGTAATTCACTGTGCAGCAGTTGTATACATAAAGACTAAATATAATCCACTTGTTTATAATGTAAATGTTAATGGTACTAAAAATGTAGTAGATAAAGTACTAGAAACAAAAGCAAAACTTATTTATATTAGTAGTGTACATGCTATTCCAGAGAAAGAAAATAATGATTTAATAGAAGAGATAACTGATTTCAATCCTGATGAAGTTCATGGATTATATGCCAAAACAAAAGCCGAAGCAGCAAAATATGTTATGAATGCGGTTAAAAATAAAAACTTAAATGCTTGTATTATTCATCCATCAGGAATTATAGGACCATATGATTATGGTAATAGCCATTTAACTGAGTTAGTAAGAGAAGTATCAAATGGAAAACTATTTGCCACAGTAAAAGGAGGATATGATTTTGTTGATGTTAGAGATGTAGCGGCCGCTATTATTACTGCATCTAAAAAAGATAATAAAGGAGAATGCTATATCTTATCAAATAAATATATAACAATCAAAGAACTATCAGATCTAATATGTGATGTACAAGGTATAAAAAAAATAAAAATAGTATTACCAATTTGTTTAGCAAAAATAATAGTCCCTTTTTTTGAAGCATATTATAATTTAAAAAAACAAACACCTCTCTTTACAAAGTATTCATTATACGCATTATCCTCTAATTCTAATTTTAGTAATAAAAAAGCTAAAGAAGAGCTAGGATATAAAAATAGAGATATGAAAGATACTATAAAAGATACTATAAGTTGGCTTAATAAAAAAGGATAAAAATGAAAAAGAAAATAACAATTATTACTATATTGATAATAGTAATATTAATAATTATTGTTTTATATGCACTATATCATTTAAATTATATAGAGCATAGGAAATATACAAATACAGATTTCAATATAATGACTTATAAGAGTAATATAGATAAAGATAATGATGGTATAGATGACCAGACAGATATATTAAATAATGCAAGAGATTATATAAAAATAAAACCTAAATATAAGAGTAAATATTATACTACAGGCTATCCTGATGATGAATATGGTGTTTGCACTGATGTAGTAGCTTTTGCCCTAAAAGATGCAGGCTATGATTTAATGGTATTAGTAAATGAAGATATTAAAGCCAATAAAGATTTATATAATATAGATAATATTGATAAAAAGATAGATTTTAGAAGAGTTCAAAATTTAAAAATATATTTAGATAATAATGCTATAAGTCTTACTACTGATATAAATAAAATAGATAAGTGGCAAGGTGGAGATATTGTTGTATTTAAAAAACATATTGGAATAGTATCAGATAATAGAAATAAAAAAGGAATAAGTTTTATTATTCATCATGCTAATCCTTATCAAAGATATTATGAAGAAGACATTTTAGAATATCGTGATGATATAGTTGGTCACTATAGAATTAGTTAGATAAATAGTAATTTGTTGAAACAGAGGTACCATTATGAATGAAGAAATAAAAAAATGACATGATAAAATTGTAAAACGGGTTTTCTGACCAACAAGGATTTGAAAAACAGTAAAGATTTAATATACAAATTCTTTTGAAGATGAAGATAACATAAAATGTATATTTTTAAATATAAGAAAATATAAACAAAAAATAAGAATTAAGATGCAAAACAAAGATTATATGATACAGAAAATTCATTCGAGATTCAGAAATGTAGGTAAAAAGGAGCAATATAATGTATTCTAAAAATGAAGAGGAAATATTTAAAATTTTAAATAGTAATATTGATGGATTAGATAGTAAAGAAACTGAGAAAAGATTAAAAAATTATGGACAAAATATTATTCTAAATAAAAAGAAAAAGGTTTGGATTTTAAGATTTTTAAAACAATTTAATGATACCATGATCATCATATTATTAGTAGTTGCACTACTTTTATATTTTTATGGATATTTTTATTCTCATGAGTATACTGATACTATTGTCATACTTTTTGTAGTTTTTATAAATGCTATTGTTGGATTTATACAAGAAGAAAAAGCTGCTTTAGTATTAAGAGATTTAAAAAAATATGAAACCAGCACTTGTAAAGTTAAAAGAGATGATAAAATAATAGTAATAAACACTAAAGAATTAGTTCCAGGAGATATAATATATTTAGAATCCGGAGAAACTATTCCTGCTGATATTAGAATACTTTCATGTGAAAGTTTAAAAGTAGATGAATCTGCGCTAACTGGAGAAAGTGTTCCAGTTCAAAAAAGTTCAGATGTTTTAAAAAATAACTTAATTCTTCAAGAACAAAAAAATATGTTATTTTTAGGAACAAGCATTACTAATGGAAAAAGTACTGGTATAGTTGTAAGTACAGGAAAAAATACTGAGATAGGTAAGATTGCATTATCACTAAATGAAATTGATAGAATAGAAACACCATTACAATTAAAAATAAAAGAACTTTCTAAAAAAATTACATTTATAGTATTTATTATTTTAATTTTTATATTTATTTTAGCTTTAATTAATAAATACACAATACTTGAAATTATAATGCTATGCTCATCACTCGCAGTGGCTGCTATTCCAGAGGGATTGCCAACTGTAATTACAATAACATTATCTGTTGGGATATCTAATTTAGCAAAGAAGAAAACAGTAGTAAAACAAATGCAAGCTGTAGAAACACTTGGAGCAATAGATATTATTTGTTCTGATAAGACAGGTACTATAACGCAAAATAAAATGATTGTTAAAGAAGAATATGTAATAGATGAGAATATGCTTAATTATATATGTGCTCTTTGTAATGAGGGCCTTATTTATGAAGATAAATATGTAGGTGATCCTACAGAAACTTGTTTATATGAATATCTATATAATAAAAAAATCGATTCTCTTAAATTGAGAAAAAAATGTGAGAGAATATTAGATATACCTTTTGATAGTGAAAGAAAGATGTTTACTACTTTAAATAAAATTGATAATGATGTATATATATTATGCAAAGGTAGTATGGATTCTTTAATTGAAAAAGTAAATCTATCTAAGATTGAAAAACAACAAATTTTAGATAAAGTTAAGAATTTTTCTAAAAATGCTTTAAGAATTTTAGGGTTTGCTTATAAAAAGTTAGATTATATACCAAAAGATATTAAAGAATTAGAAAAAGAGGAAAATGGTTTATCTTTTGCTGGTATTTTAGGAATAATAGATCCACCAAGAGAAAGTGTTAAAAAAAGTGTCATTTTATGCAAAAATGCTGGCATTAGACCAATAATGATTACAGGTGATTCTATAGATACTGCAACTGCTATTGCAAAAAATGTTGGAATTATAGATAATGATAATGAAGCAATACTTGGGAGTGAACTTGATAAATATAATGATGAAGAACTAAAAAATATCGTTAAAAGGTATTCTGTGTATGCAAGAGTAAATCCAACTCATAAAGAAAGAATTGTTTTTGCACTTCAAAATAGCGGAAAAATTGTAGCAATGACCGGAGATGGAGTAAATGATGCTCCAGCTATTAAAGATGCTCATGTTGGTATTGGAATGGGTATTACTGGTACTGATGTTACAAAGTCTGCATCAGACATAGTCTTGATGGACGATTCTTTTTCAACAATAGTTGTAGCAGTTGAAGAAGGAAGAAGAATATATAATAACATTAGAAATAATATCGTATTTTCATTATCAAGTAATTTTGCTGAAATATTTACTATTATTATAGGACTACTTACTAAAACAACAATTTTATTACCAATTTATATTTTATTTATTGATTTGGTAACTGATTCTATTCCTAGTATATGTTTATCTTTTGAAAAGAGTGAAGATAGCATAATGAATAAAAAGCCAAGAGGCATTAATAAACCATTATTTACACCATTTATAAAATCATGTATCGTATCTTCAGCTATCATTGAAACTATATTTGTAGTTCTCACTTACTTTATTAGTTTAAAAATGTATGGGCAAGAAACAGCTATGTCTTTAGCACTTCTTTCAATGGTAGTACAGGAGATAGTTTATTCTATATCTTGTAGAAACTTGAAAGAGTCAGTTGTTAAACAGGGATTATTTTCTAATAAAGCAATGAACTACGGATTACTATTGATACTTTTAATTGAACTCATAGTGTTTGTTACACCTATTGGTAAATTAATAAGTATAACATCAATAGATATTAGTTTGATATTAATAGTATTCTTAATAAACTTTATGGCAATATTTATTTACGAATTAATTAAGCCATTTTTAGTAAAATGGTTTAAAGATTAAGAAAAATTGTACAAAACTGTCGTTATAGAGTATTTTCCGAAGGAGGACACCATGGCAAAAAAAGTAGAAAAAATATCTAATGAGATGTTGGAAGATAAATATGAATTAGTAATGTCTAAAAATAATATAGAGAAAGATAAATAATAATTTTTAAAGGAGAATGATTATGGAAAATAAATATGAATTTTTTATAGCAGGAAGAACTAGAAATAAAGAAAATATATTAAAAATATGTGATTTATTTGATAAATACAAAATTTCTTATTATTGCTTTTTAAAAAATGAAGATAATTGGGGATATGGAAATGAAAATCAAACCCCAGAAGAAAAGCAAAAGGAATTTGAATCACTGAATTTAAAGAGTGAAATAGTTTTGAGTGTATTTAATAATGATTTAGAAGGAGAAAAGAATTCTAAAAATTTGTTATTAGTTTTACCAGCAGGAAAAGCAGCTCACATTGAATCAGGTATCGCTTATGGCTTGGGAAAGAAATGCTATGCAATAGGTGAGTATGATGCTACTGATACATTATATAATATCTTTGAAATAATTTTTAACAACGAAACAGAATTAGAGGAATTTTTAAAAAAATATTCCAAAAGATAAATTACAATTTATAATTAAAATTATTTGTAAATTAATAATCTTATTCCCACTAAAGGGGATGGGAATTTCCCATATACGAATTTGTATGGGAGTACAAATTCAGTGCTGGCTAGCTAGACATATATTTTATTCCCATATTCAAAAAAAACAAAAAGAGGATTAAATTATTCTGATAATTTTTTTCCTCTTTTTGGTCATCAGTAAATACTCTTACATAAATACCACATCTCATAGTTTTCCTCCTTGAAAGAAAGAGAACTTTTGAAGCTTTATATAAAATAAGAACTTACGAACTTTTAAGTCCGTAAGTTGATTTCAAATGGAGCAATAACAAAGGTTATTTGAAACTCTCAAAATGAATTAGTAAATAACTAATCTCTATACATATAATACCATGAAAATTGTAAAATGTGTATAGTTTTTCGACGAATAGCTAAATATATGCTATAATAATTATGGGGATGATGCTATGTTTAAGGTGGCAAAATTAGAAAAAGTCGAGAATGAAAAAATTACTATTAATTATGTTACACAACAACATTGTAGTTATGAATCTGGTAAAAAAAATAAGGAGGAAACATTTAAAACATTATCTTTTGATATTTCTGGAATTGATTTCTCTTTTAGTTTTGATTTAAACTGCAAATTAGAAAAATTATTAGAAATACCAATGAATGAAACAATTGATTTTAAAAATTATATTTTTGGCGGTGAAACTTGGCTAAATGTTAAAGAATTAAACGGTATTGAGCCTGAAATAAACATAAAAATAACTAGATATCTAAAAAATAGATTTATTATATTTTTAACATTTTATACAGATTATAGTTATGATGATAATGATTATAGTGGAATGATAGAATTTACATTTAATTTAGATGATTACTTAGGCGGTGAATAATAATGAGTATAATCACAAATGATACATTAAATAAAATTACAAGCAAAACATCTGGAAAGATAAATAGTAAAATAATCGAGTTTGCAAAAGAAATTTTATTTACAAGATTATCTAATTATATAACAGATTCAAAGGAACTAGATATAATAAAAAATAAAATTTTAAATATTAAGATAGAATTGTTGTCTAATGAAGAATTTAAGAATACATATTATAAATGTAATGGAACTGGTTTTTTACCAGGTGGATTCCAGTATCTTGGAATAATATACTTTAGAAATGATTTAGAATTTGATACTGTTGAATTTCATAAATTAATTCATGAGATGTTACATGCTGTTTCTTTTAATCCAGAAAATGGAAAAGCAGGATTATTTCAAATTAATAAAGAAGAAAAACATTACTATGGTAGAGGATTAAATGAAGCATTTACAGAGTATTTAACATCTATTTTATTAGAAGATAGTTTTTCTGGATATTCTAAAGATTTTTATTATATAATTCAATTAGTTATGCAACTTACAAATTTAGATATAAAAGGATTATTTAGATTATATATAAGTAAAGAAGAATGGTTAACTGATGAATTAATAAATACATTTAATGCAAATAATGATGAACTAATTAAGTTAATCATTGAATATGATAATAGATTAAATCCAAGCAAATCTTTTGATCCTAATAATGTATTTAGTTATTTGTTTAATTCAATAAAATTCAAAATAAATAATAACGAAAAATTAGATACTAATAAATTACAAGAATTATTGAAAGAATATTACAATTATTACTATGATGTAGATCATGATTTAGATGTACCTGTAAAAACTGGTATGGCAGAAATATTAGATATTTTAGGAACTTATAAGTATAATATAAGTCGATAAGAAAATCTATAATGGTGAAAGGAGCAGTATTATGAAAATTTATAATAATATAGGAGAAAATAATAATAAAAATGACCATACCATTGGTAAGTTTATAAATGGTGGAATTTTATGGTGGTTATTAGGAATTATAGTTCTATTCTTTTATAATGCATTTAATAAAGAAGATAATAAAAAAGGTAAAAATTGGGAAACAAGAATTGCAGGATTTATTTTATGTGCAATTATAGGTGGACTTATAGGCCTTATTTGCTCAATTATACCAACGATATTCAATATTTGGGTTAATTATATAATAATTCCTATTTTAGTTCTTGTACTAATGATTTTATTGCTATACAAAACTTCATCTAATAATTAGGAGGCGTTGATATGATAATAAAAGAAATTAATGTAAATGATTATTTAACTAAATCAAATCTTCCAGCAAGTGATTATGTTATAAATCCTTATGTCGGATGTTCACATGGATGTAAGTATTGTTATGCTTCATTCATGAAACGTTTTACAGGTCATACTGAAGATTGGGGAACATTTGTAGATGTTAAGAAATGCGATAAAAAAATCAATTTAAAAAAGATAAGTAAAAAAAATGTATTTTTATCTTCGGTCACTGATTGTTATAACCCTCTTGAGGAAGAATATAAAATAACTAGGACTATTTTAGAGCAATTAGTTAATTCAGATTGTTATTTATCCATTTCTACTAAATCAAAATTAATATTAAGAGATATAGACTTATTAAAACAAGTAAAAAATTTATCTGTTAGTATGTCAATTAATACTCTTAATGAAGATTTTAGAAAAGATATGGATAATGCTAGTACTATAAAAGAACGATTAAATACTTTAAAAGAATTACATAATAATGGTATTCATACAGTTTTATTTATGTCACCAATTTTTCCTTATATTACTGAATGGAAAAAAATAATAGAAAAGTCTAAAGATTATATAGATGAATATTGGTTTGAAAATCTTAATTTAAGAGGTAGTTATAAAACTTATATATTAAATTATATAAAGGGAAAATATCCTAATTATTATGACAAGTATATCGATATTTATTTAAAAAACAATCAAGATTATTGGCTTAATCTAGCAAATGAAATCAATAGTTATTGTAATAAAAACTACATAAATTATATTAATTACTTTTATCATGATGAATTGGTAAAAGCTAAAAAAGAAAATCAAAATGTTTAGGAAGGAAAGAAATAATATGGATAGTTTAAGATATTTTTTGATTGAAGCGAAAAAACAAACTTATGCAAATGAAAATGTAGAAAAACAAAAATCATCTAGAAATGGATCACATGACTATGAGTATAGTTCTAACAATATGATTTATCATGATACTTATTTTGGTGGAACTAATTTTATGGGTGAAGAAGTAGTTTACGAAGAAAATGATACACCAATTTGGGGAATGAATTATTATGGAGTAACATTAGATCAAACTTTAAGTGAAGAGGCAGTTGATAAAGCATTAAGGCCTGCTCTTATGCAAGTTGGAAGTGATGAAACAATTCCCGTAAGAGGTCCAAAAGAATATGTAAATGGTGAATATAAATATAGTTTTAAAGTTGTTGGAGATTTAGAATATTTTGAAGGTGAAGAAACCATTTATAAAGCTGATAAGAAAGTTTATGTTCTAAAATGTCACGGAGGGGCAATAAAACGATAATATAAAAGACAAAACTAGGTTATAAACTCCTAGAATTGTCTTTTTCTTTTTGGATATCCTTATCAAAATTATTAAGGTTATTTTGTATGCCTTCGGCTCTTTTAGTTATTTCTTTACAATACTTATCATACATATAGAGTTCTTTAATTTTCGGTTGAATATCATTTATTTCAGCAAGTATTTGAGTTTGCTTGTCTTCAGTCTTTGCTCTATGGTATCGTCTCCAAAGATTTTCTCTTTTTCCTTTTAACTCACTTAATTCATCAGAGTTATTTTTAGAATAGTTTGTAAATGTCAACATCAACACCTTTCTTAAGCAACAAAAAAATCAATCATTTCTGATTGATTTAATCATTAACATCGCTTTGGTGCGACGATTATTGCTTCTGGAGCCCTTATGGTTCTGGTAAAACAACCATTAAAAGCAACAATTTATAGGTAGTAATAACTACTAACTAAAATTAGTATAACATGGTTTTAGTAAAATTAACCAACATTTTAATATTTTAAGTAAATAAAATGATATAATAGGAACTGAAAGACAAATAGTAATTTTTTGTTATGATTGGAGGAATTTAAAATGAGAAAAATATGGAAGGAAATAACAATATTATTGATACAGTTATTTATGTTTTACATTTTTCCTTTATTTGCAGGACCAACAGATATAATGGGAATGGTATTCTTAATTTTGGTATCAACTTTTATACTTGCTATAATATTTGCTAGTATTTCAAAGGAAAAATGGAAATATATCTATCCAATAATTATATCTATATTGTTTATACCATCAGTGTTTATTTATTATAATAGTTCAGCTTTAATTCACGCAGTTTGGTATTTGGTTGATTCTGGTATTGGCTTTTTAATAGGTTTAATTATTTATAAAATAACTAATAAAGAGTAATATAAATTACAATTTAGTAATTAGTTAGAAAAATAGTAATTTGAAAGTGAACTAATAGTATGTTTAATATTAGATAAAAAATTGATATATTGTTCTTGGATGGTGATAAAATGAATCAAGAAAAAATAGGAAAATTTATTGCTAAATTAAGAAAGCAAAAAAAATTAACTCAAGAACAGTTAGCAGAAAAATTAGGGATAACCAAAAATGCTGTAAGCAAGTGGGAAAGAGGATTGGGCTTAATGGATTTGTCATTGTTAAAACCATTAAGTCACATTTTAGAAGTCTCGGTTACGGAAATATTAAATGGTGAGAGATTTACTAAAGAAGAAATCGATTCAAAAAGTGAGGAAACTTTAATTGATACACTTGATTATTCTGCAAAAGAAATAAAAAAGGTAAAAAAGAATAAGTTTATAATAATATTATTAACAATAGTTATTACTATTTTGTCAATTGTAATATTAGACACAATTCAAGCAATAGTATTTAAAAATAGCCCAATAATAAGTTGGAGAATTGAAGATGCTAATGATAGTGATAGTTATGTAGACAAAGGTATTTTAATTGATACTTATTATTGTGTTAGCGATGATGTAATAACGGTAATTCCAACATTTAAAAATACAAATTATAATTGCTCATCAGAATAATAATTACAAATTACAATTTAGTGATTTGTTAAATAAATAGTAATTTGCCGATAATCATTTTTTGAACAAAAGTTGTAACTTTTTTAAAA